>MDSW01213081.1_pt1 | contig 58745 bp, 56 predicted proteins | sample 811171 | NCBI WGS metagenome assembly MDSW01 (sample SAMN05326641, study PRJNA326480) | marine metagenome | isolation source: seawater | place: Atlantic Ocean: North West | collected 2012
ATTGCTTTTACTGAGTACGATGACGATACCGCCGGCGAACAGCGCAGCCCAGGCCAGCGTGTAGTAGGGTGCAGACGGCCGTTTCTCAAACCAGGCCACGATGCCGACTATCAATCCCATGACGCACGCCACCAGGGCCACCGGCACCAGAATACTGATCACATGGGTGTAGGTGGTAAAAAAACTCGCCACGATGGCGCCGCAACAGAGCAATGTGAAGCCAAAGAAAAAGCCGTTGGCCCAGGGTTGAAACGGCTTGTCGGTGGCCAGGAAACGCCGGGTGAACAACACGGCGAACAAAATACAACTGGCCAGAAACACCAGAATGGACTGGTCATTCCATTGGGTGGCATTGGGCCACAGAAACATAAAACTCCAGCCTTGCAGGCCCGCCACAAACAGCGCAAGGCTTACGATATAGCTGACGTAATACAGGTAGGCCCGTTCGCCCAGGACAAAATAGATCAGCAGGTTATACAAGGCGATAATCAGCAGGCCGCCGTAATAAATGCCGTGCATGATGGTGGGGCCCACCTGCAGGGTGTGAAAGTTGTTCTCATCCCACAGAATGATGGGCACCATCAGCGAACTGGTGCTTTCAACCCGGATATAAACCTGCGCCTTGGTGCCGGTGTCCAGGGTCAATGGCACCAGAAAGTTGTGATGCTGGATCGGGCGGGACCAGAAGGGTAGCTTGTCACCCAGGATGAATTCCTGCAGGCGTCCGTCTTCGTACCGGACATAGACCTGCAGGTGATCCAAAACCGGGTAGGCAAATTCCAGGAGCCAGGATGTCTGCGGTTGAGGGTTCTGCAGTTCGAGGCTCAGCCACCAGGCAGAGGTGCTGTAACCTTGGGAGAATGTGGATCTGTCATTGCGTATCCAGTCCTGCCGGTGCCGGATGTCATCATAGGTGAGTGTGCCGCCGGGATCTTCGAGATAACGTACCTGATCGCCCAGTTCAATCTGCCCCAGGTTAACCGAGGCGTCAATGGTTGCTGCCTGCAGCCAGGAACAGCACAGAACCATGAGCCAGGCCAAGGGGGCCAGGCGGGTGTAGGGAGATGTTGGATGCAAACCTGATGTCCGATTCTAATTCTTATGTTGTCAGTCCGTTAAATATAGCCGCTGGAACTGGGGTGTGCCTCTTTTACAGGCCGGATGCGGGCTATTGCAGTTCGCTGCGTGCAGGTGCCGGGCATTGAATGGGGGGGCAGGGCCGGGGTGATTGGCCGGATGGCCGCCGGCTCATTTCCGCCACTGTGTCTCGCAAGTTGGTATCCTGGGGCGCCAGTTGCAGCCCGCAGCGGGCTGCCCGCTCAGCCTGTTCCAGACAACCCTGCGCGCGCAGGGCATAGGCATAATTGTTCCACCCCTGGGTCAGCCGGGGGTGTTGTGACAGCAACTGCTGATAGTGTGCGGAGGCGGCATCGGCCTGTTCAGTAGTGAGCAACAGGTTGGCCAGGGCAAAGCGGGGGGCAGGGGATTGCGGCCAGGCCCGGGTCGCGCTGGTATAGGCCTGTTGCGCCAATGCCTGATGCCCGATTTGCTCCAGGCCATGGATCAGCCTTGTATAGCGGACCGGGTCTGCCGTGCCGGGAACCCGGTCCGGTGGCAGTACCACGCGGCCCCAGCGTTCACTGCGCTGCCAGGTGTTGTCAAACACGGTTAACGGGGTGATGCGCCGTTTCAGGTCACCGGAGCGCAGCACCAGTTCCCGGGTCTGCAGGTTATAGCCCACTGCCACCGCGAAATGCCATTGCGGCAACCAGTCTATGCCCAGGTTCTGTAGCACCAGCACCGGGTGCCCGGCGGCCAATTCCTCCAGTAACTGGTCCAGGGAATCCACCGGGTAACTGATGAAACCCTGGCGGCGGCTGGCGATGTCCATCTCCACCGGGAAGCTGCCCCGGGCTTTGGGGGTGAATACCTGGGCCGCCAGTTGCTGCGGTTGCACGCCTGCCTGGTAATAATTGAGTACCATGGCCAGGGCCGCCGGCCCGCACTGAAAATCGGCCTGCTCTATAAATGGGGTGTCGATGATCTCGGCGCTGGGCGGAATGCGTTGCGAAAGGGTGGGATCAATGGTGAATGGAGGGTTCAGGGAACAGCCTGCCAGCAGCAGGCTGAGCCCCAAAACGAGTCGGATCACTGATTGTTGACAGGCTTGATAGCTGGGAAAATATTGGTGGTACCGAGCAGATCCAGCACGATCAGAATCACAAACACCAGCACCACAAAGCCGACCACGCTGCCGCCGGCCTGCATCTCTTCAACCTGGGTGCTGAAGGCCTGCAGTTCGTCTGCTGTCATTTCTGCCACACGCTGTTCAACGTGCGCCGGGTCAACCCCCAGGCTAAGCAGGGTGTCACGGGCCTGTTGCTGATCCAGCACGGCCAATACCTGGGCCCGGGTGGATTCGCGGTCTGCATCCGACAGCATTTTCTGGGTGGGAATCATGGCTGCCTGGGCGCTTGCACTCAATATGCTGACCACGACCATGGTGGCTGCCAGCAGGCGGGCGACCCATTGTTGTAATGCGTTTGCTTGGCTCACGGTGTTCTCCTTAGGAGCTGTTTTCTATGGGTGGTATTACAGGCAGTATACTAGCCAAATATCAGGCGATAAACAGCCACTCAGTCGGCATTTTTTACAGGGCTATTTGGCCCGGACGGGCCTTGTTCCAGTGCTGAAACCTGTTTTTCCAGGTCTTCCAGCCGCGCTCGGGTGCGGGCCAGCACCTTGGTTTGAACGTCAAATTCTTCCCGGGTGACCAGATCCATGCGGGCCAGCGATTCCCGGATCACCGCGCCCAGGTTATGACGTAAATCCTGTCCCAGTTCACCAATATCCTGGGGCAGGCGTTCCTGCACCAATTCCAAAATGCGGTTTACTAAGTTTTCCTGACGGTTCATGATAGCTCCTTCATGATCTAGGCGGCAGTGTATCACGCCCCTTTGGGGAGTCACCAAAATGCGTCAGGAAAACACACGCGCACCATAATGAAGCCTTCATTGGGCGCAGCGTGCATGCTTTTGGTGCGATATAATGGTGCCATCATGGCGGTAAAACCCTAGCGTTTTAGGGTTAAACGCTTGATTCTTCGCAATTAAAACTAATAGGCATGGTTTGTGCTAACACCTGTGCATGTTCCGCGATTGGGCAGCATGCTGGGCGATTGCACTGATTTGCGAATAACGGGACCGTAGCAATTTAAGCTTTCGAGCATTAATAGGAGATGTTCTTATGAAACTGGTTACTGCTGTAATCAAACCATTCAAACTCGATGACGTGCGTGAAGCACTGTCTGAAATTGGGGTTCAGGGTATTACTGTTACTGAAGTGAAAGGCTTCGGGCGACAGAAAGGCCACACTGAGCTGTATCGTGGAGCAGAATATGTGGTGGATTTCCTGCCCAAAGTAAAAATTGAAGTTGCGGCTTCCGATGACCTGCTGGACCAGGTGATCGAGTCCATCAGCAAGGCTGCCAACACCGGCAAAATCGGTGACGGCAAGATCTTTGTTACGCCTCTGGAACAGGCGATTCGTATCCGTACTGGCGAAACCGGTACTGACGCGATCTAAAACAGTTTCACCCTAATAATCCATGCCTATTTATTTTTAATTTTGCGGAGGCAAGACCGTGGAAAACAATATTTTTCACCTGCAATATGCGATGGACACCTTTTACTTCCTGGTGTGCGGCGCGCTCGTAATGTGGATGGCGGCAGGTTTCGCCATGCTCGAATCCGGTTTGGTTCGTTCCAAGAACACCACCGAAATCCTGACCAAAAACGTGGCTCTGTTTGCCATCTCCTGCATCATGTATCTGGTGTGCGGTTATTACATCATGTACGACGGCGGTGTGTTCCTGTCCGGCATCGCCGATGTCGACGTGGCCGCCACCCTGGGTGAGTTTGCCGGCCGTGAAGACGGTTTTGAAGGCGGCTCCATCTATTCCGGTGCTTCTGATTTCTTCTTCCAGGTTGTGTTTGTCGCCACCGCAATGTCCATCGTATCCGGTGCGGTTGCTGAGCGAATGAAGCTGTGGGCGTTCCTGGCCTTTGCCGTGGTGATGACCGGTTTCATCTACCCAATGGAAGGCAGCTGGACCTGGAATGGTGCCGACGTGTTCGGCATGTACAACCTGGGTGACCTGGGTTTCTCTGATTTCGCGGGTTCCGGTATCGTGCACATGGCCGGTGCTGCTGCTGCCTTAGCCGGTGTGCTGTTGCTGGGTGCCCGTAAGGGTAAGTACGGCGCTAACGGACAAGTCAACGCGATCCCGGGTGCCAACCTGCCACTGGCAACACTGGGTACTTTCATCCTGTGGATGGGCTGGTTCGGTTTCAACGGCGGTTCCGTATTGAAGCTGGGTGATATCGCCAACGCCAACTCTGTGGCCATGGTGTTCCTGAACACCAATACCGCGGCGGCCGGTGGCTCCATCGCTGCCCTGATCACCGCCCGCCTGCTGTTCGGTAAGGCTGACCTGACCATGCTGCTGAACGGTGCCCTGGCCGGTCTGGTGGCCATTACTGCAGAACCCTCCACCCCGACTGCCCTGGAAGCAACGCTGTTCGGTGCCGCCGGTGGTGTGCTGGTTGTGTTCAGTATCCTGGCGCTGGATAAGCTGAAAATCGACGATCCTGTGGGTGCCATTTCTGTACACGGCACTTGCGGTCTGTTGGGTCTGTTGCTGGTACCGCTGACCAACGACGGCGTGAGCTTCAGCGGCCAGATCATCGGTGCCCTGACTATCTTCTTCTGGGTGTTCATTGTGTCCCTGATTGTGTGGGCCATCCTGAAAGCGGTACTGGGTATCCGGGTATCCGAAGAGGAAGAGTTCGAAGGTGTGGACTTGGCTGAGTGTGGTATGGAAGCGTATCCGGAATTTACCGGTAGCGGTAAATAATCAGCAAGATCCTACCCAAGATCGAAAAAGGCTCCTTCGGGAGCCTTTTTTTTGCTCCGTATTTCACTTCAAACTGTGATCTGGTTCACGATATTGTCGACATACTTAACACCTAACCCTATTAGATGTTTTAAGTTGTTGATATATATGAGTATTTTTATTGGCCTGTTTATTGCTAAATAGGGTGGTGTTGGGGGTTCCCGCTTATTTTGAGGATGTAATGATGATGAAGACTGTTAAAACTCTAGCGGCCGCAGCGGTACTGACCGTATCTGCGTCTGCAGCAATGGCTGCGCCGTATTATGAGTCCTATGAGGGCTATCAGAACGTATGGGAAGGGGAAACCTATACCTTTGGTTTTGATATGTGGTATGACAACGCCACCTACGGCGTGGGTACCGATTCAGCCCTGACTCTGACCAATGACGCTTCCGGCGCATTCGGCGCCTGGGATTCAGGCCTGTTGACTCTGGGCATGTATTCCGAAGATTGGAAATACGAAGAAACCACCGTAAGCCTGACTGCCTGGAACACTCAGACCGGTTCTGAGCTGTTCAGCTTGGGCAGCTACACATGGAATGGCACAGACTGCATGCTGTGCAGCACGGATTACACCGTTGAATTTGACCTGAGTGATGACCAGCTGGCAGCTTTGAGCGGCGAAGGTTGGGGTAACGTGGGCATTCAGGCATCGGCTTTCCGATACGGCGATAATGATTTCGCCATTGAGTATGTCAGCCTGTTGGTAAACACCGTTGAAGATGGTGTTGCCGTGCCTGAACCCGCATCAATCGGTCTGCTGGCACTGGGTCTGTTGGGCCTGGGTGCGGCTCGTCGTCGCGTAGGACGCAGCTAACCGCTGCGCCTTACTGGGTTTCTCCCCTCCGCTAAAAGCCCCGGCAGTGCCGGGGCTTTTTTTGTGCTTGTTTCCTTCCTGGTAGAGCGTTACACAAGGCGGCCATTACTCAACGAAAAGCCAATGCTTTAATACAGAGGGAAAATAGTGTTAGGTTGCCATCACTTTTATAATGTTGGTGAATTCAGGGGGGAGTGATAGCAGAGCAGGATAACCGTATGAGATTGTGGCCCATGGAATGTTTGAAATCAGTGGTGATTGGCCTGGGGATGTTGTTTGCGGCGAGTGCGCAGGCGGAGGTCTACCGCTGGGTGGATGAAAGTGGCAAGGTGCATTTTTCCGACCGGGCGCCGGATCAGGGCGCGGTGGAGAAAATAGACCTGCCGCAGGCGGAAGAGCCCGCTCCCAGCCGTGACCTGTCCGATTTTGAGCGGCTGCAGCGGCAAAAAAAGCTGGTTAAGATGCTCGAGGAAGAACGTCTGGCAAAGGAGGCCCAGCAAGCCCAATTGGCCCGTGAAGCCGAAGAGCATGCGCAGTACTGCACCCGCTTCAAAAACCGGCTTGGTTATATTGATCAGTACACCCACTTCTATGATGAAAAAGAGGACGGCACCCGGGAGTACATGAGTGAAGATCAGGCCGATGCCTATCGGGCCCGCCTCAAGCAGCAATATAAGGAAGAATGCGGCGAGGCCTGAGCCCCGCCGGTGGTGACGTTGTTGCGCTTACTTGCCCAGATCCCGCTTCATGAATTCAGGTAACGCCAGGGCGCCCTTGTGGATGCCCAGGTTGTAGTATTGGGTGGCAAATGGTTTGTCGGCTGCGTCCTGTTCCCGGAACTGGGTGACCGAACCCTGCGGGCTGGCCATGGTGCAGGACCACCAGCCGGTGGGATAAACCGGTTGCGGGAACGGCAGGGTGTGACATTGATGAAAGCCGGCAGCGGCCATATCCTCATGAATCTTTTTGATGATGCTGTTGCTGTGCAGCAGGGGGGATTCACTCTGTTGTACCAGCAGACCTTCCGGTTTCAGAGCCCGCAGGCAATCCCGGTAGAAATCCACTGCAAACAGGCCTTCCGCCGGACCCACTGGATCGGTGCTGTCGATGATGATCAGGTCCATGCTGCCCGGTGTACAGTTTTTGACCCAGGCAATGCCGTCATCGAACAGTAGCTCTGCCCGCGGGTCAGTGTTGGACTCACACAATTCCGGAAACCACTGTTGGGAGGCCCAGGTCACCCGTTCATCGATATCGATCTGGGTGCACTTCTCCACACCAGCGTGTTTCAGAACTTCCCGCAAAGTCCCACAGTCACCGCCACCGATGATGGCGACGGTTTTCGGGTTGGGGTGGGTAAAGAGTGCCGGATGGGTCATCATCTCGTGATACAGAAAGTTGTCCCGGCTGGTCAGCATGACACAACCGTCCAGTACCATCAGCTTGCCGAAGGTGCGGGTGTTATAGACTTCCAAATATTGGTACTGGGTTTGTTCTGCATGCAGTTTCTCGGTGATTTCAAGGCCGAAAGAGGTGCCTTCTTCACCAAATATCTCAGTGAACCAGTTGCCTTTGGAAGATTCGCTCATGGGGTGTAGCTCCCGATTAAATGGGGTTGGATGCGGCGCGCAAAATAACTCAAAATGGACAGATTACCAAGCGCTTTTGACGCGAGGCGTATAGGTCTACAATAACGTCCTTTCGCCCTAATCTGCAATCTGGAACCCCACCACATGTCTGACAGCAGCATCATCAACACCGCCCGTGACACTTACAGTATCGATAACTGGAGCGACGGCTATTTTGACATTAACGAGCAGGGGTTGCTGGGCGTAGGCACCACTGCCGTCAAGGTGCCCCTGCAGGAGATCGTGGCGGCGGCACAGGATGCCGGTATGCGGACCCCGTTACTGTTGCGTTTTGTGGATATTCTGCGGGATCGGGTGGGCAAACTCAGCATGGCGTTTGTGCGCGCCATGGATACCCTGGATTATAAAGGGCGCTACACGGCGGTGTACCCCATTAAAGTGAATCAGCAGCGCCGCGTGGTGGAGGAAATCTATAATGGCGGGGTTCAGGATCCGCGCTGTGGTGTGGGGCTGGAAGCCGGCAGCAAGCCTGAACTGATGGCGGTGCTGGCCTTGAGCCGGGGCGACTCGGTTATCGTATGCAACGGCTACAAGGATCGCGAATTCGTGCGCCTGGCCCTGATTGGTGAAAAGATGGGGCGCAGAGTCTACATCGTAGTGGAAAAGATGAGCGAACTGCAGCTGGTGCTGGATGAGGCCAGCGCCATGCAGGTTAAGCCGCGCATTGGTTTGCGCGCCCGCCTCAGCTCCATCGGCAAGGGTAACTGGCAGAATACCGGCGGTGAAAAATCCAAGTTCGGGTTATCCGCCACCCAGATACTGCAGGTGATCCACACCCTCAACGAGCACAACGCACTGGATCGCCTGCAATTGCTGCACTTTCATCTGGGCTCTCAGATCTCCAATATCCGCGATATCCAAAGTGGTATGAAAGAGGCGGCCCGCTATTATTCGGCCCTGCGCGAAGCCGGCTGCCAGGTGCAGGTGGTGGATGTGGGCGGGGGGCTGGGTGTGGATTACGAAGGCACCCGCTCCCGCAGCTTTTGTTCCATGAATTATTCCATGGAAGAGTATGCCTATAACATCCTGCTGGCCCTGCATGAAGTGTGTCAGCGGGATGGTTTGCCGTTACCGGACGTGATTTCGGAATCCGGGCGGGCCTTGACGGCCCATCATGCGGTATTGGTGAGCAACGTGATCGGGGTGGAAAGCCCGGCCGCGCGGCAGCCCACCGAGCCCAACGTGGATTCACCGGTGGTGCTGCAAGAGCTGGCGCGCTGCTTTCATGAGATCGAGTGGGCAAAACGCAGCCGCTCTCTGTCGGAGTTGTATCACGAGGTTCTGTACCGTTTGGGTGAGGCCCAGGATATGTATACCCACGGTGTGCTGAGCCTGCCCCACAAGGCCCAGGCGGAAGAAATCTATGGCGCGGCCTGCCAGGCACTGAAGCTTAAGCTGGACCTGTCATCCCGCGCCCATCAGGATATTCTCAACGAGCTCAATGAAAAGCTGGCGGACAAGGTGTTCCTGAATTTCTCCCTGTTTCAATCCATCCCCGATGCCTGGGGGATTAACCAGGTGTTTCCGGTACTGCCCATTGCCGGATTGGATCAGCCCTTAACACGGCGTGGTGTGGTGCAGGATATTACCTGTGATTCCGATGGCAGAATTGACCAGTACGTGGATACTCATGATTTGGCCACCAGCTTGCCGCTGCCGGAGTGGCATGATCAGCAGGGGATGTCCCTGGCGATTTTTATGGTGGGGGCCTATCAGGAAATACTGGGTGACATGCACAACCTGTTTGGTGACACCGATGCCGTGGATGTGGCGCTGGATGGTAATGGTGGGTTCCGTTTTATCAATACCCTGAAAGGGGACACCGTGGATCACATTCTGCGTTATGTACAGTTCGATACCATGCACCTGCAGCAACAGATTCATGAACAGCTGGTGTTGACGGATCTCAGTCGTGGCGAGCAGGCGGCGTTCCTGAAGGAACTGCGGGAAGGTTTGACCGGTTACACGTATCTGGAATAAGCATGCCGCCAACGCCGCGTTTTCATCTGATTGTCACGTCTATCTCAAGTAAGATTGCGCTATAGTGGTGATAATCCAATCAGAACAATAGCCCGGGAGGAGCTTGCTGATGTCCGCGCCTATGGATCCACGAAACGTTCATACCATTGAGCAGGCCAAAGCCATTGTACAGGAGCGCGAGCTGACCCATGTGAAAGTGGGTGTTGCGGATCTCGATGGTATTATCCGGGGCAAGTACATGAGCCGGGAGAAATTTTTTTCCGCCCTGGATAAAGGCTTCGGATTCTGTGATGTAGTGTTGGGCTGGGACAGCAATGACCAGCTTTACGAAGGGGTGAACATTCAATACACCGGCTGGCAGACCGGTTATCCGGATGCGCCGGTGCGTATCGTGCCACACAGTTGCCGGGATGTGTACGCCGAGCCGGGCATGCTGTTTTTTCTGGCCGAGTTTGAGTCGGCGGCTGCAGCCATTTGTCCACGGGGTTTGTTGAAACGCATTCTGGATATGGCCGGTGCCATGGGGTTTGAGGCCAAAGCCGCGTTTGAATACGAGTTTTTTCTGTTCAATGAAACCCCCCATTCAGTGCGGGCCAAGGGATATCAGAATCTGGTGCCGATTACGCCGGGCTTTTTCGGTTATTCCGTGCTGCGCAACTCGGTGCATGCGGAACTGTATCAGGAGCTGCTGGCCCTCTGCGAACAGATGGATTTCCCGTTGGAAGGCCTGCACACCGAGACCGGCCCCGGTGTGCTGGAGGCGGCCATTACCGTGGATGAGGCCATGGCAGCAGCGGATAAGGCGCTGTTGTTCAAGACCTTCACCAAAGTGTGGGCGCAACGGCACGACATGATGGCCACCTTTATGGCCAAGTGGTCCAACGACTATCCCGGGCAAAGCGGCCACATCCATATTTCGCTGCACAACAAACATCACCAGCCGGTGTTTTATCAGGCCGGTGCCTTACACACCATGAGTGAACTGCAAAAACAGTTTGTGGCGGGGCAGCAGAAATACATGGCAGAGCTTACCGCCATGTATGCGCAAACCGTTAACGCTTACAGTCGTATGGTGCCCGGTTTCTGGGCGCCCACGCACGCTACCTGGGGGGTGGAAAACCGCACCACGTCGCTGCGGGTGATTCCCGGCTCAGAGAAATCCCAGCGCGTCGAATTCCGTTTTGGCTCCGCCGATGCCAATCCCTATGTGGCGCTGGCGGCGGCCTTGGGCTCCGGCTTAATGGGCATCGAACAGCGGCTGCAACCGGAACCCCAGGTGAAGGGTAATGCTTATGAACAGGATTTTCCCGATCATCTGGCATTACCGGAAACTCTGGAACGGGCGGCGGGGAAACTGGCCAGGTCCCAGGTGGCCCAGGATCTGTTCGGCAAGGCGTTTGTAGAGCACTATGTGGCAAGCCGGCTCTGGGAAGCCCAGGAATTCCGCAAGCATATTACCGATTGGGAACTGAAGCGCTACTTCGAAATTATCTAACTGATCAGTCTGAGGCGCCACTATGAAAGAATTTTCGGTTATCTCGCCGGTGGACGGCAGTGTGTATGCCCAACGGCATTACGCATCAGTGGAAGAAATCAACGCTGCCCTGGCCCGCGCGCAACTGGCACAACCGCAATGGCACAGTACCGCGTTGGCGCAACGCCAGCAATTGTGTTCTGCCATGGTGGATGCCTTCCTGGATAACAGCGATGAAATCGCCCGGCAGATCTGTTGGCAAATGGGGCGGCCGCTTCAGTATGCCGCCGGTGAAGTGCGTGGATTGGCAGAGCGGGCACGGTATATGATCGAGGTTGCACCGCAGGCGCTGCGCACCATTGAGCTGGAAGAGCAACCCGGTTTTACCCGTTACATCAAACGCGAACCACTGGGTACCGTGTTGGTGATTGCGCCGTGGAACTACCCTTACCTGACGGCCATCAACAGCATTATTCCGGCGTTGCTGGCCGGTAACGTGGTGCTGTTGAAACACTCGGCGCAAACCCCGTTGTGCGCCGAGCAGTTGCACCGGGCGTTTGTTGCCGCGGGGCTGCCCGCCGGGGTGTTCCAGTTCCTGCATCTGGGTCACGCCGACACCGAACAGTTGGTTGCGCATCCGGCCATTGACCAGATCGCCTTTACCGGTTCGGTGCCCGCTGGTGCCATGGTGGAGCGGGCCGCGGCCGGACAGTTCAAACACGTGGGCTTGGAGCTGGGGGGTAAGGATCCCGCCTATATCCGGGCGGATGCCGATCTGGATTATGCCGTGGCCGCTGTGGTGGATGGTGCGTTTTTTAATTCCGGCCAAAGTTGTTGCGGTATTGAACGTATCTATGTGCACGAAGCCGTTTTCGATGAGGTTGTGGAGCGGGCAGTGGCACTGGTGCAGCAGTACCGGTTGGGCCGATCCGATGAGCTGGAGACCACCCTTGGGCCCCTGGTGAAAACCAGCGCGGCGGACTTTGTGCGCGGGCAGATTCAGGAGGCGGTGGTACAGGGTGCGCGCTGTCATATCGACGAATCCGCGTTTCCCATGAGTCAGGCGGGAACACCTTACCTGGCGCCGCAGTTGCTGACCCAGGTGAATCACAGCATGCGTATCATGACAGAAGAATCCTTTGGTCCGGTGGTGGGTGTGCAGAAAGTGTCAGGTGATGAGGAGGCTATCCGGTTGATGAACGATTCTGACTTTGGTTTGACCGCCGCGGTGTTTACCCAGGATGAGGCCGCAGGTGTCGCCATTGGCGAGCGCCTGCAAACCGGCACGTTTTTTATCAACCGTTGTGATTACCTGGACCCGGCCCTGGCCTGGACCGGAGTCAAACACTCCGGGCGCGGTTGCACCCTGTCTGTAGTGGGCTTTGAACAGGTAACCCGTCCAAAATCATTTCATTTGAAGCGAGTGTGAAGGCGATGGCGTCATGGCAGGCAAACTGGAATTATCCCACCGCGGTACTGGTGGGGGCGGGGCGTTGGCAGGAGGTGGTGGCCTGTTGCCGGGACCTCAACATGGGCGCGCCCTTGCTGGTCACCGATCCGGGGTTGGCGGCACTGCCCTTGACCGGGCAACTGCTGGAGCATTGCCGCAGCAACGGCTTGAACAGCAGTGTGTTCAGTCAGGTAAAAGGCAATCCCACGTCGGTCAATGTTGATGCCGGGGTGGCCGCTTTCCGTCAGGGCCAGCACGATGGTGTTATTGCCCTGGGCGGCGGCTCGGCGCTGGATGCCGGTAAAGCCATTGCCCTGATGGTGGGCCAGGAGCAGCCCATCTGGGCGTTTGAAGATGTGGGCGACAACTGGACCCGGGTCAACACCGAGGGCATGGCGCCCGTGGTTGCCATACCCACCACTGCCGGTACTGGTTCGGAAGTGGGCCGCTCGTCGGTGATCACCGATGAGGTCAACAAGGTCAAAAAAATCATATTTCATCCCAATATGTTGCCGCAGAAAGTCATCCTGGACCCCACCCTAACCACCGGGTTACCCGCCGGCCTCACCGCCGCCACCGGCATGGATGCCCTGTCACACTGCCTGGAGGCCTATTGTGCCAATGCCTACCATCCCATGGCGGAGGGCATCGCGGTGGAGGGTATTCGTCTGGTGAAGGGGTTTTTGCCGCGAGCGGTGGCCAACGGTGAGGATCTGGAGGCCCGTACTCAGATGCTGGTGGCCTCTGCCATGGGGGCCACGGCATTCCAGCGGGGGCTGGGTGCCATGCACGCCATCGCTCACAGTCTGGGGGCATTGTACGATGCCCATCATGGCACATTGAACGCGATTCTGATGCCCTATGTGTTGCAGGCCAATCGCTCGGTACTGGAAGAGCGCATTACCCGTCTGGCCCGTTATCTGGATCTGCCGGAGCCGGGTTTTGATGCTTTTCTGCAGTGGGTGTTAGTGTTGCGCCGCCAGGTGAACATACCCAATGACTTAAGCGCGCTGAATATTGATGCAACGCAGGCGGATGTGGTGGGCGCCATGTCGGCGCGGGATCCGGCGGCGGGGGGCAACCCCATTGCCTTCAGCGCCGGGCAATATTCCCAACTGTTTCGCGCTGCGGTGGCAGGTAAGGTTTAAACGCTGTTGTTCGCAAGGAGCCGGGCGCGCTGGTTGACCGCCGTCAGGAACCTGTCGATGGGGCCCGGCTCCAAATTCTGATCGTCCAGAATCGGTAAATCCGGCTGCGCCGCCAACAGCGCCGCCACAAACAAACCGTTGCCTTTGGTGTGGATCACCTGTGTTTGATCGGAATTATAGACAGGCGTCGTAGCGGCACCGCAGGAGGGTGATCGGCTCTGCACGATATAGCCACACAGCTCAGGGTAGGTTCTGCCGACAATACGGCCCATGGTGTGCAGGCGCGCGCTGACGTTGCGCCCGGGATCATCCCGGCCCACCGCCTCAATTGCACCATTGCGCTGGATAAGGTTGACCGGCGCTCGGGGAATACCCATGCCCGCCATGCTTTCCGGGCACAGGGGCAACAAACGAACGTGCGGTGCGATCAGCGCCAGAATATCCGGCTTGAACTTGTCCTGGCCGTCATAGCGCACGCGCATGCCCAGCAGGCAACTGCTGATGCCCACCAGTGGCTTTGGCTTCTCATGATCAGGCTTCATTCCGGCATTGTAGAGCGCCGGGGTTTGGCCCGCAATTCATCACTGGCAATACGCATGGCATAGCGGATCAGCTCTTCCCGGTCCAGCGCGGTGCGATCGAACAGGGAGCTGCCGGCGGAATCCTGCAGCATGATCACCCCATGCAGGGAGCCGCGCAGGAACATGGCCGTTTGCAGCGGGCTCTCCACCTTGTCCGGATCGATGGTGCCGTCTTCCAGCCCTTGTTCCACTGCCGAGCTCATCAGCGCCATCAGTTTGTCTTCCACGGCCATCATTTCCAGCAGGGTACTGGTGGGGTTCTCTTGATTAGCGGGTTTTGGGTTCACCATCCCCATGCGCATGCAAAGGCATTGAAAATGATCATGATCCTGTAAATAGAACTGATAGTAGGCCTCACCCAGGGCATTGATGGCCTCAATGCCGGTGCCGGTGGTGGCCAACGCCTGCTGCATACGTTGAAACAGGGTTTCACCGGCGATCACCGAGAGCCCCATCTGAATGTCGTCCTTGTCTTTGAAATAAACGTACAGCAGGCCCCGGCTTAACTGCGCCGCCCGGGCGATGTCATCCATGGTGGTTTTTTCATAACCCTTTGAAAGTATTATTTTTCTGGCGGCCTTGAGGATGCTGTTACGGCGTTGAAGCTTTTCGTCGTCGTTTCTGGATCTTGATCGCAAAGTCTGGAGACTCCCAACTATTTTTACCCGGATATTGACATTTTGTTAATTATTATCAAAATGTCAATAGGTGACAAAGTGTCAATTGTGGTGCTGTGGAGAGGTTGTGATGAGGTCAGATAAACAAACCGGTTTGATTCACCTGATGCTGCTGGCCGGGATTTGCTTCGGTCTGGCTGCCTGTTCAGAGCGCGAACCTGATTCCGAACCCGCTGCGCTGCAGTCCGCAACACAGAGCCGCCTGCCGGTGCGCGTGTCCTATGTGCAGAGTGACAGCCCCAGCGTCCACCAGACGTTTATCGGTACCTCCAGGGCGGCCAATCGCGTCACCATACGCTCCCAGATCAGCGGCCGTCTGTTGCAACGGGAAGTCAAACTGGGCACCCGCGTCAACCAGGGTGATGTGCTGGCCATGGTCTATAACCCCGGTGCCACCCCCCAGGCTCTGGCGGCCAAGCAGCGTTGGCAGCAGGCCCAGGTGGAGGTGGCCCAGGCGCAGCGGGATTACGACCGTATCCAGAGCCTCTACGAAAAAAAGGTGGCATCGATTCAGGAATCGGAATCAGCCCGCAGTGCGGTCCAGGCGGCAAGGGCGGCCACTGATGCGGCCGAATCCCAGTATCAGCAGGCGCTGCAAATGGATGCGGAGCAAACCATCCGCGCGCCGTTTTCCGGTGTCATCACCGCCACGCCGGTTGAGCCCGGTGAAGTGATTCAGGTGGGCGAACCCCTGCTGCAACTGGCGGACCCCAACGAGGTGGAAATCGAAATCATTGTTACGGATGCGGCGGCATCTTCGGTTCAGGCCGGGGATGTGTTGACGGTACTCACCCCGTTTGCCGGCGAGCAACGCTACGCCGGTGTGGTACATGAAGTGACTCCGTTTCGCGAGCGGGGTGCCTTGCCCACGGTGATCGTGCGGGTGGCGGACACCGGTATGACCCCCGGCACCACCGTGCACGTGGAGTTTGAATCCACACTGGCGGGCCAGTTTGTATTGCCGGCCAGTTCACTGATCAAAACCGGCCACCGGCAAAGTGCCGTCTATCGGGTGAAGGCAAGCAACGAGGTGGAGCTGGTTCCGGTGCAGCCGCTGCAGGTGATCGATGATCGCGTTGTCATCAACGGGGCGTTGCAGGCGGAGGATGCGGTGGTGATTGCCGGTAATCACCAGCTCTATCCCGGCGCTGCGGTCACAGTGGTTCAATGAGGTTGCAGTGATGAGGGCACCACGATGACACTGTACCGTATACTGGCCCGTTACCAACGTTTTGTGTTTGGCTTTGCGGTGTTGATGACACTGGCCGGTTTGGTGGCCTATGGCAGCATGGCGCGGCAGGAAGACCCCAGTTTCCCCTACCGGGTGGGCACCTTGCAGGTGGTGTTTCCCGGTGCCAGCGCCGATCAGATTGAAAAACTGATTACTGAGCCATTGGAAGAAGAAATGGCGCAGGTGGAAGAAATCAAACAGTTGGAATCGGTGTCCCGCGACAATGTGGCGGTGCTCACCATACAGTTGCAAGATCGTATCTACGACACCGATGCCGCCTGGGATCGGGTGAGACGCGCCATGGAGCGCGCCGAGCGGGCTTTTCCCGCAGGGGTAACCGAGCTGGAGTTGGATGACCGGCGCATGGATATCCCCACGGTGGTGTTGAGCGTGACCGGTCACGATGATCCCGTGGTGCTGGCCGATGCGGCGGATGACATCAAACACCATTTGCTGAGCGTGACCGATGTATCGCGAATTGAAATCAATGGCGCCCCGGAAAAAGAACTGGTGATCGCCACCGAGGAAACCGTTCTGCATCAGTTGGGGATCAACCGGCAGACCATCGTTGATCAGCTGCGGCAACGTAATGAATTGATTCCCGGTGGCTTGATTAATAACGGCACCCGCTTTATCCGCATTAACACCCGTTCCGACGTGCAGCAGTTGAATGATCTGGCGTTGTTGCCCATCACCCTGCCCAACGGGCAGCGCGTACCATTGAATGCCCTGGCCAGTATCCGAGTTGAGCCGCGGCAACCCCTGGCTGCGCAAACGTTTCACAACGGTGAGCGTGCCGTTTCCCTGGGGGTGATCACCGTGCGGGGACAAACCGACACCATTGTTTTCGGTGAACGTTTGCGCGCAAAGCTGGAAGAGATCCGCCCCCTGTTTGCGCCACTGGAGATTCGCGAAGCGTTTTTTCAACCAGCGTATGTGAAATCCCGGCTGGATAATCTGCAGAACAGCCTGCTGCTCAGCGCCGGTATCATCGCCGTGATTGTACTGCTGGCCTTGGGCTGGCGCACCGGATTGCTGGTGGCATTGGTGTTGCCGGTGGTGGCGCTGATTACCCTTGCTGTCTACAACATGGGCGGTGGCATTCTGCACCAGATTGCAGTGATCGGTATTGTAATTTCCCTGGGTATTCTGGTGGATAACGCCATTGTCATTGTGGAATCCATTGAAAGCCAACTGCGTCAGGGATTGACCCGCGCCGCTGCGGTTAAGCAGTCGGTGACCCAATTGGCAATGCCGTTGTTTTCCTCCACCGGCACCACCATAGCGGCCTTTATTCCATTGCTGTTGTCCAAGGGGGGAACCGCTGATTTCACCCGGGGCATTCCGGTGATGATTGTGCTGGCGATGATCACCAGTTATGTGATCTCGGTGTTTCTGCTGCCGTTGGTGGCATTTTACTGGTTGAAGCCCGGCAAGCAAAAAGCCATGCCGGGCAGCGCCTGGATAGCGCAGCGGTTGGTGTGGGTTCAGCAGCGACATTATCGAGCGGCTTTAGTGCTGGTGCTGGTGTTGATGATCGCCGTACTGGCCATGGTGCCGAATCTGAAAATGCAGTTCTTTCCTTCCGCCGATCGCAATCAGGTGGTCATTGATCTGGAACTGCCCACCGGCTCTCCGGTGGATTATACCGCCGCCCTCAGTGCGCGGCTGGAGCAGCAGTTGCAGCAGCAACCGGGTGTGGCATCGGTGATGCGTGCCGTGGGCATGACCGGCTTTCGTTATTTTTATAATCTGTCGTCACTGCCCAGCGCGCCCAATCGTGCGCGTTTGATGGTGAATACCCAAACCTTTGCCGACAATCAACGGGTGATTGACTGGATAGAGCAGGATGCAAAATACCAGATGCCGGAGGCGACGTTGATTGCCAAGCCACTGGGCCAGGGGCCGCCATTGCCCGCTCCTATTGTGATTCGCTTACAGCACCCGGATAAGGGCGTGCTGGTGGGGGCTACCCACCAGGCGTTGCAGGCCCTGTATGCGGTGGAAGGTACCCGCACCATTCGCACCAATATGGATACCGGCATTCCGGAACTGCAGCTGAGTATCGATGATTACAGCAGTGCGGAACTGGGTATCCGGCGGCCCCAGATCACCGGCGCCATTTTTGGTCAGGTGCGGGGTTTGGATGCGGGGCAATACCGCTACAGCAATGAGCCCATCACCATGCGGGTTCGGTCCCGCAGCGGTGAGCACACCAGGTTGGATCGCATGCCGGCGCTGTATTTGTATCAGGATCAACAACCCATTCCATTGCAGACCATGGCCCGCATCAATGCTGCAGTGGCGGACAGTGAAATTTATCATTTCAACGGCTTGCCCAGCGTGAATATCTACAGTGAATTGCAACCCGGCGCCGCCTTTAATCAGGTGTTGTCGGCGTTCTTTACACGCATTGAGCAACAGCCGCTGCCGGCAGGTGTCAACGTGGTGGTGGGGGGGGAATCCGAGGGCTCGGAGAATGCCAACAAGGCCATATTGAAGACTGCTCCCATCGGCATCATGGTGATGATTTTTTTCATGTTGCTGGAATTCAATTCCTATCGCCGCCTGCTGATGGTATTGAGCACCATTCCGTTGGCCGCGGTGGGCATTCTCCCAGGCCTGGTGCTGACCGGTTCCCCGTTCGGGTTCCAATCCCTGTTGGGAGTGATTGCGCTGGTGGGCATCGTGGTGAACAACGCCATCGTGCTATTGGATGTGGTGGATTCGGAACTGCATGCCGGCAGCTCGGTGCTGGCGGCCGTGCAACGGGCCATTGCCCAGCGCACCGCGCCGATTTTGCTCACCACAGCCACCACCATTTTAGGTCTGCTGCCGTTGGCGCTGTCCAGTTCCACCCTGTGGCCGCCGCTGGCCTGGGCCGTGATTTCCGGTTTGGCCATGAGCACGCTGCTGACATTGATTGTAGTACCGGCCCTGTGTCAGTTGCTGTTGCGGGAGGAGCCGCAACGGGCAACCGACACCCAAGTGGTGGCTTAACAGAGTGTGAGGTTCAGTCGGTTGCCAGGAACGGAATGTCACGCCGCCCCAGCCAGTCCACCACGCCGGGGGCCAGGCGCTTGGCCAGGTACATGGCCCAGGCTTCCGGGGAAATAGGGCGCACCGCCAGATTATTTTCGATCGCATCCATGATGCCCAGTGCCACCCGGTCCGGGGTGTAGTTGCGTTTCTTGTAGAAATCCACGGCTTTGTTTTTCACGCTGTCGCTCTGGCCCAGTTTGCCTTCGAATACCGCATTGGCGACGATGGGAGTATTAATGATACCCGGGCAAACCGCCGAAACGCCGATACCGTATTCATGCAAATCGGCCCGTAACGCTTCGCTGAATCCCAGTACCGCGGATTTCGACATGGAATACACGGGCATATCCTTGGCGGCGATGAAGGCCGCGGCGCTGGCCAGATTCACGATGTGGCCGCTGCCTTGCTCAATCATATTGGGGGCAAACAGATGGCAACCCAGCATCACCCCTTTGACGTTGACGTCCAGCACTTTGTTCCAGGTCTTCAGTGAGGTATCCACAAAGCGGCCGGCGACACCGATACCGGCATTGTTGATCAGAATGTCCAGAGCAGGGTGTTGCTGGTGCACTGCCTTGGCCAGTTTTTTCATCTCGGTGCTGGAGCCCACGTTGCATATCCGGGTGGTGCAACGGGCACCCAGCGCGCGTACCTGCTGGGCGGTCTGCTCCAGGTTGTCGGCGTTGATGTCGGTCAGCCAGAGTACGGCGCCGCGGCGGGCCAGCTCCAGCGCGGTGGCCTGACCGATGCCGGAGCCGGCGCCGGTGATCAGGGCCACTTTGTTTTTGAAACCGTCCTGGTTTTTAAAGGTTGTCATGCTGCATTCTCCTTGGCGCGATCAAGTGATTTCAGGTAGCGATCGATCAGCTGCGCTACTTGCAAAGGGTGGGAGCGGGGGGCCCAGTGACTGGCCTCCAGCGTACGTCGGGTCAGGTTGACAGCATAACGTTCAATGTCGCTGAAGATATAGGGACGCACGAATGGATCCTGTTGCAGCAGGATCAGCTGCACCGGTAGGGTAATGCTGCCGGGTTCGGGTAACCTGGGCGGGCTGAATACATTCTGTCGATACAGTTGCAGGGTGTCCAGCGCCACGCTGCGGATCTCTTGTTCGCTGTGTTCCAGATAGTCGTCATCGTCCGGTACCCCGCCCTGCTTCATGGTGTGTGGCCAAACCCACTTACCCAGCGGGCCAAACAGGGTTTCCGGCAGTTTGGGAACGTGAATGGCGAAGATATACCAGGAGTGGGACAGTTGAGCCAGGGCTTTGCGGATGCCGGACGGACCACTGCGCAGCCGTTGGTTGATCCACTGCCACAGCAGCCCTACGTGGGGGCCGGACAGGCTGGTGTAGCTGGCCAGGCGGTTGGCGTAAGCCGGTTCACTGACAAACGACCAGCACAGTACGCTGCCCCAGTCGTGCCCGATCAAATGCACTTTTTTGCCGGGGGCGGCTGCATCCAGAACAGCGGCAAAGTCCGGCAGAATGCGATCGATGCGATAGGCGCGGCGATCCTCCGGCCGGGTGCTGTTACCGGCACCGCGCAGGTCCAGGGCCAGGATGTGGTAGTCGCTTTCCAGTTGCTCGATGACGCTGGACCAGACCCGATGATCATCCGGAAAACCGTGGACGAACATCAGGGTCGGTCGGTCCGGGTTGCCGCATTCGCGTACCCAGATGGCGACTTCTCCTGCCGGGACAAAATACTGTTTCACGGGGTTCCCTCTGTAGTCTTGTTATGATTTTAATGTGTTATCAAGACTAGCCATGATCGTGGTGCTCAGCCTGTGATAGATTGACAACCATCAGTCATTATCGGACAGTATACGAATGTCTACTGCATTCATTCCTGCCCGTTACTTCCGGGCGCTGTTAATCATGCTCCGGGAACGGGGCCTGGAGCTGTCTGAACCCCTGGCGCTGATGGGGGAAACAGCTGAGTTCGTGACCTCCCAAAAAGAGGATTTCCTCACGCTGGCGCAGGTGGAAGCCCTTGTGGAATGGGCGGTGCAGCAGACCGGGTCAACGGCCCTGGGCATGTACCTGGGGGCGCGACTGAACCTCTCGGCCCATGGTATCGCCGGTTATGCCGGGCTGTGTGCGGCCAATCTGGGCGAGGCCCTGCGGGTGGCGCAGCGCTTTCAGCCGCTGGTGATGCCCATGACCAACCTGGTGGTGGAAGAGCACCCGGATGTGAGCCATGTGCTCATTGAGCCGTCTGTGGTGGTGTCGGAGCCCACTTGCCAGGTGATCCTGGATACTACAGTGGCCTCCATCTATGTGCAGGGCCGTTACCTGTACCCGGAGCCGTGGCAGGAGGTAAGTGCTTATATTCCTTATGCGGAGAGCCGCTATGACGCGGATGCGTTAAAGGCTTTCAGCGATGTAAGTATTCACTTTCAGGCCAGCGAACTGCGCCTGACCATACCGACCCAACTGTTGAGCTATCCTCTGGCGCTGGCCAACGAGCAGGCCTTCAATCACGCTGTGCGTCAGTGTGAGGCACTGATGAGCGCCATTCCCCGCCCCGGTGGCCGGGCAGAGGTCTTGCGTCAGGCTCTGCTCAATGGCGGCCTGCCGTTGCCTTCCCTGGAAAAACTGGCGCAAACCCGCCATGTGTCCGAGCGTACCCTGCGCCGGCAGTTGCTGCAGGAAGGGGTGCGCTGGCGCGAGCTGGTGACCGAAGTCAAAATGGCCCTGGCGCAACAGTTTCTGGCGGCAGGCAATGACAGCATCACCGCAATCGCCTTACGCTTGGGCTATAACGACAGCGCCAATTTTGCCCGGGCTTTCCGCCGCCACTGTGGCATGAGCCCCAGCCAATGGCGTCAATAACCTCAATTTAAAGGAGATCCCATGATGGTGCCCGCTGCCTGGTTTCAAACCACCATTCGTCTGCAACCCCGTGCACGGGGCTTCCACCTGGTGACCCACGAGATAATGGCCGCGCTGCGCGAGCCTCTGCAACAATACCAGGTGGGGTTGGCCCATTTCTTTATCCAGCACACCTCGGCGTCACTTACCATTAATGAGAACGCCGACCCGGATGTACGGGCGGATATGGAATCCCATTTCAATTATATTGTGCCGGAAAACCAGCCCTACTATTTACATACTTTGGAAGGCAGTGACGACATGCCGGCCCACATCAAGCACAGCCTGTTGGGCAGCAGTATCAGCATTCCCATTGGGCAGGGGGCATTGGCATTGGGCACCTGGCAGGGCATTTACCTGTGTGAGCACCGGGACCATGCCGGTGGGCGCACGGTGGTAGTGACCCTGAATGGGGCATAGATAGATCTATAAGCCTGATTTTTAACCAATTTTTAGTCAAGCTGATATAAAAAAACAACTATCAATATCAAAAGGTTTGAACTTAAGGGGTAATAGAAAAATAGATCATAGATTCATGATTTTATAGATAAAAATAAAATCGATTTTTTAGGAAATTTTTTAGCAAAGTTCTCTAGGTCGTCTATAAATATCTTTACCTCTTGGGGTTAGTCGATTTTGAGGACAGTGAGATGAGCTATAACAACGATTCTGATGACAGCAAAACCAATGACGATTCCAGCGTGATCACCTTCGATGATGGTCGTGACCGTTCCTTGAGCTCCCGTGAAGCAGAGCGCCGTCAGTTGGAAGCGGACATGGCCCGCTTTCTTAACCATGGTGGTGAGATCAAGCAGATAGACCGGGATGTGCGGATGGACCCACCCCGCAAACCAGAATCCAACTATGGCAGCCGCCCCATCTGAGCGCGGTAAAAGGATTTCAGCCTTATACTCTTATTGGAAGTATCTTTGTTTGGACTGTGTTTTCATAGCAAGTAACGCTAATAGACAGTTGAAAACAGTTAGTGACTTGAGATTTAACGCCCCGATTATTCGGGGCTTTTTTTTGCTGGTGTGGTTTGTCTGTGAAGGGGATTCAGGCGCTGCGGGCAATGAGCGCCACGGCATCCACCAGCTCATCCAGCGAATGGATTTCGACACTGGGTTGGCACAGGCCGGAATCCTGCTTTTTGTTCTCATTAAACCAGATGGTGTGGTAACCCAGTGCCCGGGCTGCTTCCACGTCTTCCTGGGGATGATCACCAATGTGAATGGCCTGGCGGGCGCTGATGCCCATCACCGTCAGGGCCCGCTCGAACATGGCTTTGTGTGGTTTTGGCTGACCTTCGGTTTCGGAGGAGAAGTGCCCCTTAAACCAGTGTTCGATGCCGATCATCCCCAGATTGGCGTTGCCGTTGGTGAGTGCGATCAGCGGGTATTGGGCTGACAGGGTTTCCAGTATCCCTTCTGCCTGATGGAACAGAGTGATCTGATTGCGGCCCCGATAGAACACGGCAAAAGCCTGTTCACTCATTGCATGGGCACGGTCGTGTGCCAGGCTGGCATTGCTGAACACCTGATAGAGCAGTTTCTTGCGAAAGTTGGTGGGGTGATGCGCCACTTCCGGATGCTGTTGCAGGACGTGCTTGTAGGTTTCCTTGAGTTGATCCATTTCCAGGTGCGCAACGGCCTCGGGCACGTGTTCTGCAATCCATGAGCGCATGGCTTTCTCGGCTTCAATAATAACGGGATCGATTTCCCACAACGTGTTATCCAGATCGAAGGTCAGTAGTTTGATCATGTTGGCCCGGTGTCCGCAGTTTATGGGTGTATGTGTATGGGGGTATAGCTGGAGGCAAGGGTACTGCATATGCGGGCGTGCCGCCAAATCGCGGTGTATGTCAGCCGGTTGCTCTTGTCGACCCTGCTATTTGCGTTCCTGCGGGTAACCTAACTGATTTCTGGTGCTAGATGATTGCAGTCATAAATCAAAGGGTTAATGATTTCAGGCCCATCGGCAGGTGTTCCTTCCCTCAGCAGGAAGCGATCACGGCTGCGTTGCAGTTGGCCAAAAATTTACTTCCTGTCTACAGTTTATTAGTTGGGAGAAGGATTATTTTGTCCACCTGCTCAAGGAGATAAGCATGCTACTCAATATATCCGTCGCCAAGCGCCTAAGCGGTGGAATCGGAATCGTGGTCATCACATTGGTTGCCCTCACCATGTTTGTGATGTCCGCCTTCAAAGATGAGCACATGACCACGGAGTTGATTCACGCCAACTACGTGCCGGGTACCAGTACCCTTTATTCAGCGGACCGTGACCTGCAGCAGGCACTGGTGGCTGAGAGGACGCTCCATTCCATGCCCCCCGGCAGTGAGGATTTCGCTAACCTACTGAATGATCACGCGGAAAACATGCAACAGGCGCGGGATCGGGTGGATAAGTTCTATCAACTGCTGCCCGATGAAAAAATTACGGAGCTGATGGCGGTGTACGCCAAACTGCGGGATGAATGGGAAGCCAGCAGCAATGAAATTGTACGGCTCGCGCAATCCAGTAATCAGGCGGAGCGTCGACAGGCGTTGCAAATGAGTATTGGCCCCGGCGCGGATAAGTTTGAAGCCATGCGCGGTGTATTGGACCAGATGCAGGAACGGTTGGAAGCAATGCTTTCGCAAAAACATGATGCCGCCACAGCGAACTACGATGTTACCCAAACCACTTTGACCTGGTCGGTGGTGGGAGTAGTGTTGGCGGCTGTTTTCCTGTCCTTCGTTCTGCTGCGCAGTATCACCAGCCCACTGCAAGTAGTATTGACGGTGGTACAGCAACTGGCCCAGGGTGATCTCACGTTTCGCGCCCACGCCCGACGTAAAGATGAATTCGGCGTGTTGTTGAATGCCATGGATGACACCATGGACCGGTTGTCCGATACGGTGAACAATATCCTGGCCACCTCAGATTCCCTCACCAATGCATCGTCACAGGTGTCTTCCACTGCGCAAAGCGTGAGTCAGGCCACCACCGAACAAGCCGCCAGTGTGGAGCAGATCAGTTCCTCGGTGGAGGAAATGTCTGCCTCGGTGGATCAGAATGCCGACAACGCAAAAGTCACCGACAGCATGGCATCCCAGGCTGCCCAGCAGGCATCTGAAGGTGGCGAGGCGGTACGGCAGACCGTGGATGCCATGAAGCAGATCGCAGAGAAGATCAGCATCATCGACGACATCGCCTACCAGACTAATTTGTTGGCCCTGAACGCCGCCATTGAAGCGGGCCGTGCCGGCCAGTATGGCAAGGGCTTTGCTGTGGTCGCGGACGAAGTGCGCAAGCTGGCGGAACGCAGCCGGGTTGCGGCACAGGAAATCGGCGACGTGGCGGGCAGCAATGTGCAACTGGCGGAACGTGCTGGTCAGCTGCTCAATGAAATGGTGCCGGCCATCACCAAGACTTCAGACCTGGTGCAGGAAATCGCTGCCGCGTCTATTGAGCAATCCGGTGGTCTGGGGCAGGTGAATTCGGCCATGAATCAAATGAGCCAGATTACCCAGCAAAATGCCGCCGCCTCGGAAGAACTGGCGGCCACGTCGGAAGAAATGAGCGGTCAGGCGCGACATCTGCAGCAACTGATGGATTTTTTCAAGGTGCAGGCAGAATCCCCGGATAATGATGAAGCCGACCAGGATGTGGCTTGAACCATGGGTATGAGAACAAGGTGATTTCATGAAGCGGTGGTATGGGATCGTGGCCGGCGCATTGGCAGTGGCAGTCTGTGCCAGTATTGGCCTGGCGTTGTCATCTCAGCAAGTGGGTACCACAGCGCTACTGTTGTTGATGGTGGCGATCATCGCCATGGTGGTGGCACTGTGGGCGGCCTGGAAAATGGGCCGGCAATTGCGTGACCTTGAAACCAGGGCTGCGGCGGAACAATCGACGCAGAAAACCCTGAACGAAGAGGCGACGCTACTGACCAACTACTTGGCGCTGTTGACGGATCTGGTACCCCTGTGGAATCGTCAAACCGGTTTGGCCCGCACCCAGACTGAACAAGGTATGACGGATCTCAGTCAGCGTTTTTCCGATATTCATGATCGATTGCAGGTAGCCATTGAAACCTCCCGCCAGACTGCCAGTGGTATGAGCGGTCAGGAGGGATTGAGCCAGATTATCGAATCGGCCGATCAGGTGTTGAATCAGATCGTTGTGAATTTGCGTTCCACCATTGAAAGCCGTGATGAGATGCTGGGTGAGATCAGCAAACTATCGCAAATCACCGACGAGTTGCGGGCCATGGGCGATGAAGTGGCGGGAATCGCATCGCAAACCAATCTGTTGGCCTTGAATGCCGCTATTGAGGCGGCCCGTGCCGGTGAGCAGGGGCGTGGGTTTGCGGTGGTGGCGGATGAGGTCCGTACCTTGTCCAATCGCTCCGGTGAAACCGGTTCCCGCATTACCCAGCGTATTGAGCAGGTCAATCAATCATTGGAAAGCACACTGGCCACTGCGACGCAGTTTGCGGAAAAAGAATCGGAAATTCTGCAACAAGCTGAGCGTACCATCGGTGAGGTGTTGCAACGATTTCATAACGCAGGCACGCAGCTGGTCGAATCGTCGCAGGTATTGGAACAAGAGAGCAGCCAGGTGCGCAGCAATGTAGGTGAGGTATTGGTGGCGCTGCAGTTTCAGGATCGGGTTAGCCAGATCCTGGAACACGTCATGACGGATATGGATAAACTGAGTCGGACCTTGCATGAACACCAGCAGGCGTTACTGCAGGGGGATGAGGTACCGTTGTTGGACGTGGCCGGCTGGTTGCAAACCATTGAGAGCACCTACACCACCCTGGAACAAGTTGCCGTGCATAAAGGTGCCGATGCGCAGCAGGGCCCGGCGGATTCTTCCATCACATTTTTTTAAGGAGTGAACGATGGCGAAAACCATCATGATCGTAGATGATTCTGCCAGCTTGCGGCAAGTTGTGAGTATTGCGCTTAAAGGAGCCGGTTATGAGGTGGTGGAGGCGGTCAATGGTCAGGATGCATTGGGCAAACTGGATGGACGTAAAATCAATCTGGTGGTATCCGATGTGAATATGCCGGTTATGGACGGTATTAGCTTTGTCAAGGAGATGAAAAAAATGCCGAGCTATAAGTTCACCCCGGTGATCATGCTGACCACCGAAGGTTCTGACGATAAGAAAAAGGAAGGCCAGTTGGCCGGGGCGAAAGCCTGGATCGTAAAGCCCTTTCAGCCTGATCAGATGTTGAAAGCGGTTTCCATGCTGATCACACCTTAGGCTGGTTTCAGCATGGATATTCAGCGTCGCACCACCGCCAAACAGACCACCATTAAATTATCCGGCGATCTCACCATCTATGAGGCAGCATCCGCCAAATCCCTGTTGCTGGAAAACCACAAAGGGCTGGATCGCAAAGTATTGTTAAACCTGCAGCAGGTGGAGGAGCTGGATACCTCAGGTGTTCAGCTGTTGCTGATGCTGCAGCGGCTGGTACAGCAACAGGGCGGTGAGCTTGAAACCGTCGAGGTAAGTGAAAGTGCAGGCAGCATATTGCAACTACTGCGGTGTCAGGCAGCCCTGAACCTGAAGGAGATAGACCCATGAGCATGGACAGTGCGCTGCAGACTTTTTTTGCCGAAGCCGATGAATTGCTGGACTATATGGAATCGGCCCTGTTGCGTCTGGAGCAGGGTCAGGCCGACAGCGAAACACTGAATGAAATCTTTCGGGCTGCCCATACCATAAAGGGGTCTGCCGGGCTCTTTGGCCTGCATTCCATCGTAGGCTTTACCCATTTTGTTGAAAATGTACTGGATAAGGCCCGTGCCGGCGATATCGTCATTGATGCGGGTCTGCAGGGGTTGATGCTGCATTGCAAGGATCACATTCTGACGTTATTGAATGACGTTAAAGCCGGCCGCGAAACCTCTCACGACACAATGCACAAAGGTGAAGAGTTGTTGCAGCAACTGCAGCCCTGGCTCGCAGGTGAGGTGATTGCGTTGCAGGAACCGGCGGACCAAAGTAGAACATCGCAGGCAGATTCTGACCGGGATTCAGGTGCCTGGCATATTTCCCTCCGCCTCAGTCCTGATGTATTGCAAAACGGTATGGACCCGTTATCGTTTTTCCGCTTTCTAAGCGGCATTGGCGACATTGTCCAGCTGGCCACACTGGCGGACGGCTTACCGCAAACCATGGAAGAATTTGATCCTGAAATTCTGTACCTGGGGTTCGAGATCGATCTGGTAACCGATCAGGATCGTGCGGCTATCGAAGAGGCATTTTGTTTTGTGCAGGATGGCTCCGATATTCGAATTCTGCCGCCCACTGCCAAGGTCAGTGAGTACATCAATTTGATTCAGTCGTTGCCCGAGAGTAATCAGAAACTGGGGGAGATCCTGATTAAAAGCGGCGTGCTGACTCAGGCGAATCTGGACAGCGCGCTGGATGAACAGACCGTTCAGGCCGCCTCGCAATCGAGCCCCCAAATGCTGGGTGAGATCCTTACCGGCAAGCAGTCAGTGCCGCGGGAGGTAGTGGATGCGGCACTGGACAAACAGAAAAAATTGAAAGAACGCCCGGCACAGGAGAGTCGGTTTGTCCGGGTTGATGCAGAAAAACTCGATAACCTGATCAATCTGATCGGTGAACTGGTAATCAGTCGGCAGCGGGTTGATCTGTTGGCAGCGCAAACCGAACACGGGCCACTACTGGATGCGGTTGCCAGTCTGGGCGGGTTTACCGAGCATATCAGAGATGCTGCCCTGACATTACGCATGGTGCCCATCGGCGATACCTTCCAGCGCTTTCGCAGGCTGGTGCGGGATACCGCGGCGGAGTTGGGCAAGAGCATTGAGCTGAAAATTCGGGGAGCTGAAACCGAACTGGATCGTTCAATGGTGGAAAAGCTCACCGATCCGTTGACCCACATTGTACGCAACGCCATCGATCATGGTATCGAGGCGCAGGCGGTGCGCACGGGCCGAGGCAAATCAGCGACCGGCACCCTGTGCCTGTCTGCCTACCACGATGCCGGTATTATTGTGATTGAAGTGAGTGATGATGGTGGTGGACTGGATCTGCAGCGCATTCGGCAAAAGGCGGTTGCCAATGGTTTGATCGAAGACACAGCCAATCTGTCAAATCACGATTTGAGTCAATTGATTTTTCACCCCGGTTTATCCACCGCGGAAAAAGTTACCGACCTGTCCGGTCGTGGTGTGGGTATGGATGTGGTGAAGCGCAATATTGATTCGCTTCAGGGAAGCGTGGATGTTGATTCGGTGCCCGGTGAGGGTACCCGACTCAGAATCCGCCTGCCGTTGACGCTGGCCATTATCGACGGCTTCCATGTGGCTTCCCGTAACACCCACTTCATTATCCCCCAGAACACCGTGCTGGAGTGTATGGATCTGGATGCCCTGACTCAGGATCAAGGCCGGGAATGCGTTAATCTGCGTGGCGAACAGATTCCGTTTATTCGCTTGAGCAAGATTTTTGCATTACCGGAGAGAGAGCAGGTGCTGGATGTGGTGCGGGAAAAACTGGTGGTTGTACAGTTTGGAGAAACCCGCTCCGGTATTGTGGTAGAGGATCTGTTCGGGGAAGTACAGACAGTGGTGAAACCGCTGAGCCCGATCTTTCAGGCGTTGCAGGGCGTCGGTGGTTCCAGTTTATTGGGTACAGGGGATATTGCCTTTATCCTCGATGTACCGCAGTTGATCGAGTTGGCCGTACGGGTGGAAGACAGGCTCAGTCGCGCCACGGTTCGCTCAACAGCGAAGGAGAAATAGCGATGAATGTGCAGCAGATTGTAGCTGATGACGCCGATGCGGCGGGTGAAAACGCCAATGCCAAACAGTTTCTGACCTTTCGTATAGGCAAAGAGTACTTTGGCATCGAGTTGGAGCAGACACGTGAGATCCTGGAATACACCGGAGTTACTGAGGTGCCATTGATGCCCAGTTTTCTCAGCGGTGTCATCAACCTGCGGGGTGAAATGGTGCCGGTGATCGATCTTGCCGTGCGGCTGGGTCGGGCTCCGATTCAGGTGCAACGTCGAACCTGCATCATTGTGGTGGAAATACACGCACAGGATCAGGATCACGTACTGGGTCTGTTGGCGGACGGCGTCAGTGAAGTGGTGGAAATCCCCCATCAGGAAATCGAGAAGGCACCTTCGTTTGGTTCCAATATCCGGGCTGAATTTATTCATGGGATTGCCAAACGGGATAATCAGTTTGTGGTCCTGCTGGATGCTGCCAATGCCCTGTCGGTGAATGAATTGGCGCATTTGGTTGAGACAGAACTGCAATAACAGTGAGGCTGCCTCCAGGGCAAATCATGTTGCGTAACGTGAGATTGAAAATCAAAGTAACGGCCGCCGCCTTGGTTATGCTGCTGGTGGTGGCCAGTGTTGTGGGCGGTTTGCAGTTGGAGTTGATTGCGACAGGGCAGCTGTGGATGGCCGGAGCCGTTGCATTGTTGGTGATCAGCGCAACCATGCTGCTGTTGTATTTTGATCTGAAATACACCCTGGGCGGGGAGCCTGCCGTTGCGATGGAAATGCTGGACAACATGGCCTGCGGCCGAATCACCGCTGCGCAAGGCGGGGTCGAATTTGGTCAAAACTCTTTGCTGGGGCGTTTGGTATTGGTACAGCAACGCTGGCGTCAGTCAATCGGACAAGTGCGCGCGGCCACTGAAGCATTGACCATGGTGGCGGATCAGGCAAATCAGACGGCAGGATCGCTGGCCGATGGGGTGGCAGAGCAGGCCGGCAGCCTAAACACCACCTCGTTGGCAATGGAGCATATGTCAGCTTCGATTGCCAGCAACAATCAAAACGCTGGTTTGACGGAGTCCATTGCCCGGCAGGCCAGCGCCGATGTGGAGGAATGCAATAGAGCCGTATTGGGTACGGTTCAGGCCATGCAGAATATTGCCGAGCGCATCAGCATTATTAACGATATCGCCTATCAGACTAATCTGTTGGCCCTGAATGCGGCCATCGAAGCGGGGCGTGCGGGGGAAAACGGTCGTGGCTTTGCGGTGGTGGCGTTGGAAGTGCGCAAGCTTGCGGAGCGTTGCCAGCGGGCCGCTCATGAAATCAGTGAGGAGGCAACCGCCAGTGTCAGGCAGTCTGATCTGGCAGGTCAACTGTTGGATAAAATGCTGCCTTCCATCCATAAAACTGCGCAGCTGATCCAGGAAATATCGGCGGCTTCGCAGGAGCAAGCTGAGGGCAGCCAGCAGATCAATGGCACCGTCGGCCAGATCAATAGGACCTTGCAGGCAACCGCCGAATCTTCGCGGCAGTTAACCACTACCGCTGCTGATCTGATGGTGCAGGTGCAGGGTTTACGTCAGTCCATTGGTTTTTTCAGCGCCAGTCATTCGCGGCCTGAAGCGAAACCCAGTATCCCGCTGCAACCCCAAGGCAAAGCGCAGGTCAAGGCCGGTTCCAAAAAGGCGGCTAAAAAGGCAACTAAACCAGAAAGCAAAAGCCACACCGGATCCGATGCCAAGCCCGCAAGGCGCAGCCGTGCCAAGGTAGTCACAGCGCGCCGTAAGCCAAGCCGGGCACAGCCCCGGCAACCCTATAAGTCGGTAGCCAAGCCGGAGCCTGTGTCGGTTGCCAGGCAGAGCAGGGCACAGATCATCAGCCCCCATGGGGATGACGAGGATCGTTATTTCGTTGGTTACGATTAGTTAATAAGGATGTGAAAGCCATGACGGCAGCAACCAGTGAAATGGCATTGAGTGAACAGGAGTTCAAGCTTTATCAGGCATTGTTTGCCCAGAAACTGGGGATTCATCTGCCGGATCAGAAAATCACCCTGGTGGGCACGCGTCTGTGGAAGCGGTTGCGGGCCTGCGGCATCAGCAGCTACACCAGTTACTTCCAACTGATCAACCAGCCGGAACAGGAAGCGGAGTTGTGCCGGGCACTGGAACTGATTACCACCAATGAAACCTACTTTTTTCGCGAACCACGGCATTTTGACTATTTGCGCGAGCACGTGTTGCCGGCGCTTAAACTGCAGGATTGCGTGCGCATCTGGAGTGCGGCCTGTTCCAGCGGCGAAGAGCTATACAGTATTGCCATGGTGTTGGCGGATCTGCGCAGTGGACGCTGGGAGCTGCTGGGCAGCGATATCAATCAATCGATGATTGAAAAGGCCCGCCGGGCCATTTACGTCGATCAGCGCACGGATCAGATACCGGCAGACTATCGCCGTCGTTTTTGCCGTCGCGGCATCGGCCCCCATGAGGGCAGTTTGCGTATAGATTCGGATCTACGCAGCCGGGTCCGGCTGCGGCGCATTGAGTTGCACTACACGCTGCCGGATATCGGTATGTTCGACGTGGTGTTTTTACGCAACGTGATGATTTATTTTGATAACGAAACCCGCAAACAGGTGGTGCAGAGGATTGTGGAGCACCTGAATCCCGGTGGCCATTTATTCGTGGGCCACTCGGAAAGCCTGCGTGGCATCAGCCCCAGACTGAAGCAACTGCTGCCCGCCATCTATCGTGTGGAGGCCGGTTGATGGGGCCGGGCCCCACCGTTGTGTTACAGCCCGGGGAATGGTTCTTTGGCCAGGCACCCGGTGTAATCAGAACCTTGCTGGGCTCCTGTGTGGCTGTCACGGTCTGGCATCCTATCCTGCGCTGTGGCGGCATGTGTCATTATCTGCTGCCCAATCGCCCCCGGGTTGATCAGGGTCTGTTGGTTCCCAATGGCCGTTACGGTGTCGACGCACTTCAATTTTTGCATTGCGAGATGATCGAACGGGCGCCAGTGCGGGAATACCATGTTTCATGCTTTGGCGGCGCCATGATGTTTTCAGGAAATCATACTGTGGGACAGAGCAATATGGCGCTGGCCATGAAGTGGATGAGCCTGCACCTCCTGTCACCCAAACAAACGGAAATGGGTGGCTTGAAAGGACGCAAAATTCAACTGGACCTGGACAGCGGCACCCTGGAGGTGACGAACCTGGATCCGGTACCCTATCAAGGAGAGAAACTATGACCATCAATGTATTGGTGGTGGATGATTCGGCGGTGGTGCGTCAGGTACTGCAGGCGATTCTGAATGAGGCGCGGGATATTCAGGTGGTCGCGGTGGCGTCGGACCCGATTTTTGCCCGCCAGCACATGCAGAAGCAGTGGCCTGATGTGATCGTGCTGGACATGGAAATGCCGCGCATGGATGGGCTGACCTTTTTGCGTCAGATCATGAGCGAGCGACCCACTCCGGTGGTGATCTGTTCCTCGCTGGCGGAGAAGGGCGCAGCCCTGACGGTGCAGGCGCTGGCAGCCGGTGCTATCGATGTGGTGACCAAACCCAAGTTGGGCGTAAAAGGCTTTCTGGAAGACACCAAACAGCAATTTTGGCAGATTATCCGCGCCGCAGCGGCTGCTCACGTTCGTAAACCCAAGGTCAGTACAGAGACAAAACAGCCCATCGCAACCAGCGGCAAAGGGGATACTGCTGATCTGGTACACCTGGCCCATACCACCGAGTACCTGGTGGCCATTGGTACTTCTACCGGTGGTACCCAGGCATTAGAGGTCTTGCTCACCAAACTGCCGCGTACCTGCCCCGGTATTATGGTGGTGCAGCACATGCCGGAAAAGTTCACCGCAGCCTTTGCCGAACGTATCAACAGCCTGGCCGAGATCGACGTGAAGGAGGCGGAAACCGGCGACCGCGTGCTGCCCGGGCATGCGCTGATTGCGCCCGGCGGATACCATATGGAAGTGCAGCGCAGCGGGGCTCAGTATGTGGCAAAAGTATTCCGGGGGCCGGCGGTGAATCGGCATTGTCCCTCGGTGGATGTGTTGTTCCGATCCGTGGCAAAGCATGCGGGGCGCAATGCCACCGGCATCATCATGACCGGGATGGGGGATGATGGTGCCCGCGGGCTATTGGAAATGCGTAACATGGGTGCCCGCACCATCGCCCAGGATGAGGCTTCCTGCGTGGTGTTCGGTATGCCGAAGGAAGCCATCAATATTGGCGCGGCCGCGGAAATTGTTGCGCTGGGTGATCTGCATAAAACCCTATCCCGTTAATCACAGCCCTGCCAGGTCTAGTTTTCCTCTTTCTTTTTCGCCCTGGGATGGGTTTGATCGTAGACCTTGGCCAGATGCTGGAAGTCCAGATGAGTGTAGATCTGCGTTGTGGAAATGTCTGCATGGCCCAGCAGCTCCTGCACACCCCTCAGGTCACCGCTGGACTCCAGCATGTGGCTGGCAAAGGAGTGGCGTAACAGGTGGGGGTGCACGTTGCGGTCAATGCCCTGTTTGATGCCCCATTGTTTGAAGCGCTTTTGCAGGGTGGATGGGTGCAGCCTGGTGCCCCGCTTGCTGATAAACAGGGCGTCGGTTTGCGGATTGAATTGATCCCGTAATCCCAGCCAGGTGTCAATGGCGGTCTGTGCCTTGCGCCCTACCGGCACCAGCCGTTGCTTGTTGCCTTTGCCGGTCACCCGCACACAGTGGTCCTGTTGATCGTAATCCGGCAATGCCAGATTGAGCAGTTCGCTGAGCCGTAACCCGGAGGAATAAAACAATTCCAGAATCGCCAGATCGCGAACCGCCAGAGGGTCATCGTCATTAAAATTGAGCAACTGATTCATCTGATCCACGTCCAGGGTGTGGGGCAGTTTCTTTTCACCTTTGGGCGGACGAATGCTCTGGGCGGGGTTGGTGGTGGATTCACCCTGCTGAATGAGAAAACCGAACAGGCCGCGAATGCTGGCCAACAAACGTTGCAGGGTTTTGCTTTTGCTGCCTTTGTGGTGACGCTCGGCAATCAATAGCCGAATATGGTGCGCTTGGATGTATTGCGGGTCGGACAGTTGGTGTTGTTCGCAGAATTGTTGCAGCAAGTGCAGATCGCGGCGGTAGCCGGCAACGGTGTTGGCTGACAGCATGCGCTGCCGGGTGATGTGATCCAGATAGCGTTGAATGCTGTCAGCCAGGGTGTGCATGCCCGCCTACTTCAGAAAATGGTACAGGCGTCGGCTGAGGATGTCGCCGACGTAGCGGGCAAAGGTGGTATCCATATTGGAGTTGAAATGATTGGGATCGTGACTGCCCAGGGCCAACAGCCCCAGCTCGCCGTTGAAGTGCAGCGGGATCAGTGCGGCTGAGCCATCGCTGTGTTCAAAGCCGGGAAACAGAAACGTCATTTCCCGTTGCCGCAGAGTGGTACAGATGATGCGATCACCGCGCATCAGGCCGCCCACGGCAGCCTGCACATCACTCTGGCTGGTGACGCTGAACGGTCCGCTTTCGGCGCTGGATTTAAACAGAAACAGATTGGCCTCATCCAGTCTGAATTCCTTAAGCAGGACCTGTCGCAGGCGGCTGCTCAGTTCCGCCAGGTTGCCGGCCTCCAGCAATGCCAGGCCCAAAACCCGGATACGGTTGAACAGTTTGTCGTTGTCGCGGGCGATGCTGACAAAATCATTGAGCTTGTGGCGCAGTTCGGTATTGCGGTTGCGCAGCACGCTGGCCTGGCGTTCCAGCAGGGAACTGGCGCTGCCCTGGGCATGGGGCAGTTCCATATCGTAGAGAATATCCGGCCGGTTCAGGAAAAACCCCGGGTTTTCCCGCAGGTAATTGGCAACGTCCGCTGCCGTGATTTTGCGTTCTTGTTGTTGTCGTTCAGCAGTGGTTTCGCTCATAAATACACAGTCCCATCGTATACGGTGGTGGCCGGCCCGGTCATGAATACCGGTTGGTTTTCCCCCTGCCATTCGATCAGCAGGCTGCCCCCGGGCAAGGATACATTCACTTTACTATCCACAAGATTAGCAGCAATTGACACAACTGCTGCCGCGCAGGCGCCGGTGCCGCAGGCCCGGGTTTCACCCACGCCCCGTTCAAACACCCTTAAACGGATGGTCTGGCGGTCAACAACCTGACAAAAACCAATGTTGGCCTTGTTGGTGAATCGGGGATGGGTTTCCAGCTTGGGCCCCAGTTTTGCCACCGGCGCTGTGTTGACGTCCGACACCTGCAATACGCCGTGGGGATTGCCCATGGAAACGCAGGCCAGCTCAACAATATCACTGTCCACGTTGAACTTGTACAGGTGCTGGCGGCCTTCTGCCTGCAGGGGAATCTGCTCAGGTTTAAAGATGGGAGCCCCCATGTTCACCCGCACCAGGTCTTTGCCCACCAGGGACAGCTCAATTTTACCGGTGTTGGTTTCCACCGGAATGACGTCTTTGTGGGTGAGGCCCTTTTCCCGTACAAAGCGGGCGAAGCAGCGGGCACCATTGCCACACTGTTCCACTTCGCTGCCATCGGCATTGAAAATACGGTAGGTGAAATCCACATCCGGCGAGCTGGGTGGCGATACCATCAATAACTGGTCGAAGCCCACACCGGTATGGCGATCCGCCAGCCGCCGTATCTGCTCGCTATTGATCTGGATATTCTGGGTCACCTGGTTGATGACCATAAAATCATTGCCCAGACCGTGCATTTTGGTGAAATCAATTTTCATAACGGGCCCTTGTTTTTCCCTAGGGTACCAGAGATTCCAGGGCAAATTGATCCTCATAGGTTTCACGGCGGCGAATGATGTGAAACCGGTCATCATCCACCATGACTTCTGGGGCGCGATTGCGGGTGTTGTAGTTGGAACTCATGACGAATCCATAGGCGCCGGCGGAGCAGACCGCCAGCAGATCACCGGCTTTGACGTTCAGTTCGCGATCCTTACCCAGGAAGTCACCGGTTTCGCATACCGGGCCCACCACGTCGCATAACGCGGCCTCACCCTGGTGGGTGGGTTGCACTGGAATGATGTCCTGCCAGGCACTGTAGAGTGAAGGGCGGATCATATCGTTCATGGCGGCGTCCACCACCACAAAATTTTTGATTTCGGTGGATTTCAACAGTTGCACTTCGGTCACCATGATGCCGGCGTTGGCGGCAATGGCCCGGCCGGGCTCCATCACCACCTTGAGTTTGCGATCGCCCAGCTTGGCCAGCAGTGCGCTCACATAGTCGGCGGGGGCCGGTGGCTGCTCGTCCCGGTAACGTACGCCCAGGCCACCACCGATATCCACATGTTCGATGTGAATGCCGTTGGCCGCCAGTTGGTCGATGCGTTCCAGCAGGCGATCCATGGCGTCCATAAAGGGCGTGACCGTGGTCAGCTGGGAGCCGATATGGCAGTCAATGCCGCTGACCTTGATGTTGGGCAGTTCCGCTGCCCGCTGGAACACTGCAATGGCGCGGTCGATATCAATGCCGAACTTGTTTTGCTTGAGGCCGGTGGAAATATAGGGATGGGTCTGGGCGTCCACATCCGGGTTGACCCGCAGGGAGATGGCCGCGGTCTTGCCTGTCTCCACCGCCACCTGGCTCAGGATTTCCAGCTCTGCCTCCGATTCCACGTTAAAACAGTACACGCCCACTTGCAGCGCCCTGACCATTTCTTCGCGCAGCTTGCCGACACCGGAAAACACCACCTTGGCCGGATCGCCACCGGCCCGCAGTACCCGTTCCAGTTCGCCCTGGGAGACGATGTCGAAGCCAGCCCCCAGTTTTGCCAGTACATTGAGCACGGCCAGGTTGGAATTGGCTTTAACGGCATAGCACACCAGATGCGGGTGCTGGCCAAAGGCATGGTCAAAGGCTTGCCAGGCGGTTTCCAATGCCTTGCGGGAATAAAGATAACAGGGGGTGCCTACTGCTTTGGCGATCTGGTCTACAGGCAGGTTTTCAGCAAACAGCGCATTGTTACGGTATTCAAAAACACTCATTCAGGGGTCTCTTCCGGGAGGGGCTCGGGGGTCTCGCTTGCCTTGGCTTCAGGGGATTTCTGCTCTTTGTCATCCACCACGCTGGCACAGGCCGGGGTGCGGCAATCTTCCTGGTTTGCCGCCTGATTGAGAGTGTGGGGTGGCGGTTCATCAGGCATATAGAGTTTGCCTTTTTGCCCGCAGCCACTGAGGACAGCCGCCATCAGGCCAACCGTCAGCAACGTCTGGCCATTGAAGAATCGTGGTAAAACCATGGGAAATGTGAGGTTCCGTAGCCGGTAAAAATTTGTCCTATTATAGCCGGGTGTGGGTGCCCATTGCATCAATCCCATGCGCGGATTCCCACTCTGCCAGAGCCTGCAGGGTGGACCGTATAAACTGCTCGGGGCCCTGTTGCAGGGCGGCGGCCCGCTGTGCCGGTATCTGCACCTCCCCCTGGCGGTGTTTGAGGGACCAGCGCACCAGGGGCACCACCACATGAATCAGCTCCTTGCCCTTGCCGGTCAGGTAGTAAAGTTTACGTTTTTTACTCTGTGGATGGTGTATCCACTGCACCACGGTCTGGGCCTGCAGGCGGGCCAGGCGATCACTGAGAATGTTGCTGGAGATGCCTTCGTCGCTTTCCAGAAACTCCTTGAATTCGTGTTTGCCGAACAGCAGATCCCGCACTATCAGCAGGGTCCAGTGATCCCCCACAATATCCAGCCCCAGCGCCAGGGGGCAATGTGAGTGTGCCTGATGTTCTTTCTTGCTCACCATTGCGGATTCACCCTTGCACAACTTTTACTTGCATAATGCAACTATACTCAGTAACTTTACTTGCATTATGCAAGTATTCTGGTCAGATCATAACCTGCATTCACCACTCATCACAACCCGCTACTGATCACAACCCACTATAAGGAGCACATCATGTTCACTCTATATGGATACAATACCTTCAACCCGATCAAGGCACTGCTGACTTTGGAAGAGCTGGGGCTGGATTATGAGTATGTGAATGTGGAACTGGGCAAGGGCGACAATAAAACGCCGGACTATCTGGCCAAGCACCCTTTGGGCAAGGTGCCGGTGCTGGACCATGACGGAAATCTGTTGACCGAAAGTGGCGCGATCTGTCGTTACCTGGCCAATATCAGCGATCATCGGCTGTATTCTGCTGATCCGCTAAAGGCAGCCCGCATTGACGCCATGGTGGATACGGTGGTGCTGCATGTGGGGCGCTGGCTGGCGGTGTACTTCTGGGAGGAAATCATTTGCCAGCGGTTTTTCCGGCGTGAACCCGATCAGGCCAGCATTGACGAGGCAGCCGGTTTTCTCAGTCAACAATTGCCTTATCTGAATACCGTGCTGGAGCAGAACCGTTTTCTTTGCGGCGATGAGGTGACCATTGCCGATACCATCGCCTATGCCTATTTCCAGATCCAGGAAGCCACTTCCATCGACCTGACCGCCTACGCGCATATTCTGCGGTGGTATGGTGAGTTCAGTGAGCGGCCATCGGTGACGGCGGTGAAAAAGCGCCTGGCCGCCGCGGGCGGCCTGTTGCCTTATCCCGCCTGAGCGCGGGCCTGACAGGGGCTTAGGGAATGCGCAATGCCTGATTGATGGCGCTTTCCAGTTTTTCCTTGTGCTGCAGATATTGCACCGTCTGCAGCTCTTCCCCCAGTTGCAGATCCAGTTGACTCAGATCCAGGTCAGTAATGTAGCAGGGGTAGCGTTCCCGGTTGCGGCGCAGGGAGGCGATGTAGCCGGCCACGGCGGCAAACAGGGCATCGCCGTATTCCAGTTGGGAAAATTCGCGATTGTCACAGTAAACTGTGTAGAACACATCGCCGAAGGTGCCGGTTTGGGCAATGGCCTGGATGCTGTGCGTGCCCTCTTCCTGTTCAACCTGGGGAAACGTTTTACGATCGGTGTGCATGTCACCCCGGTTGTTGCGTCTGATTTCGTAGTAAGCCACTTTGCTGGTGGGCATTTCCCGCTGATCCAGTGTGCTGCGCCGCAACTGAATATTCTCCAGAAAGTGGCGGATGGGGTTGAGCACGGTTTTTTCATCAAAGTATTGTTTTTGGGTGAAGAACAGCGAGCCTTTTTCGTCGTGAATAAAAATATCCGCCTTCTCGCCGTTGCGTTGATAAAAAACCTGAATCCGGCCCGGTACCCCCATTTTGGCCACCACCCGCAATGGGTGCCGGCTCAGTGCATTGCGGTCCACCACCAGCGGGCTGTAGGCAGACTGCACTTCACTCATGCATTCGATTAGTTCGCGGTGGCTGCGCAGGCCGCGCACATAGGGCATGTTGCGCTTGAACTGCAGCATATAGACAAATTGTTCGATCTCCAGTATGTAGCGGGTATTAAGGGCGCGCGTACCGCTGTAGTAACAGGCAATGATGTCGCGAAACAGTTCTTCCACCCGATGGGCAATGGAAGCTGCCCGGCTTGGGCAATAGCAGCGCACTTCCAGTCGCGGCAGGGGAATCGAGCCGTCCGGCGGGATCTGGCGCATATAATGTACCAGGCAGTCGATCAGTGCGTTTTCACCGGAATACAGGCTGCAGATGATTTCCCCCCAGCTGTTAAACGTCACCTGGTCCACAGTGATGGCCAGGTTGTGGTGAAAGGCACTGTAACTGAGTGCATCACTTTGATCGGAAAGCCGGTGAATGCCTTTCTGGGTCATCGGCCGCATGGGATCGACACCGGCATTCACATACAGAATGATCTTGGTGGGGTAGGCCGAGTGTTCGAAATTCTGTTGTGGCGCGTAGGGAACCCCTTCCGGGCAGATCTGAAAAAATGATTGAACCGTTTGAATCAACTCCTGTTCCGTCAGATCGGTACCGTTGGCTTCCACCGATAAACGGGTTTCCTGGTCCAGCAGGCCATTGAAATAACACCAGGCGATCAGCTCCAGTACGCTGCGGGTTTTGCGAATCGGGTCGCGTCCACGGGCGTCTTTGGTTTTCAGGTAGCCGGGGAACACCGCCCAGTAGTTATTGATGCCGTGTTCCACATCACGGATGTAGTGAAACGACAAATGATCCTCCACCAGAGTGGCGGTAATGCCGGGATTGATCTGTTCGATTTTGCCGCCTTTGCGTTCAAATGCAGCATACAGTTTACGCCCCAGGATATTCATGTCTTCCTGTTTGATCAGCGCTTCTATATTGTTGGCGCGGGCGAAGCCGGAGAGAAATCGGTAGCTGTGATTGAGTTCCTGCACCAGCTCCTGGCGTTCCTCCCGGACCCGGTTTACCTTCCAGAATTTGCGATTATCCAGTTGCTTCAGGTAGGGCTCATCCCAGCCCCATTCCATCACCAGGCGCATCATCAGTTTGCGGCGCCAATTGCTGTCACCGGAGCGGGGTGTACGGCTCAGGCTTTCATTGACCTTGAAGTAAAAGCAATGGCGTATCAACTCCAGGCGCTTGGTTTCGTTGCGGCTCTTCAGATAGGCTTCGATTTTGCGATACAGCATGACATAGGGATCCAGCTCGTCCAGATCCAGGCGCCCGGCGTACACCGCTTTTTTATAGACGATGCTGAGGCTCTCCACCTTGGGGTGTTCGCTGGCATACACCTCAGTCAGCACAATCTTGATAACGGACTTGTAAGGTGAATCGATACCTTTGTAAAGTTGCCACATGCCGGCGCCGATGAACTCACCGGCAGGAAAATCGGAGATGCCGCCGAAATCCACGCAATCGTCCTTTTTCAGAAAGCGCTTATCCAACAGGTTGCCGGCAATATCCTGATAGCGTTTTTCGTCGTAGGCGGGAATCATCCACCACAGCGGATAACGACCGGCCACCATAATGCTGGTGCGATAGAATTCATCCAGCAGCAGGTAATGCTGCGCGCTGCCGCAGTCCTCACCGGACAGATCGCTGCGCACACCGTTGCGGAACTTGATGGGGTCCATCAGGAAAAAATGCACTTCCAAACCGATACTGTCGGCCCATTGCTCGATGCCGGTGAGTTTGTCCTGCAGTTCATCAATGGCTTCCTGCAGCAGGCCCGGGTCATAACAGATCCAGATGTCCATATCACTGGTATCCGAATGGGCGACGGTGCCGGTGCTGCCCATCAGAAAGATGCTGAAGATGCGTTCCTGGGCGTGTGCTCTTTTGCGGTAGGCAAAGGATCGGGAGATGGATTGCGCAGCCCGCAGGTGATCTTTGTCCGGCGTGAATCCGCTTACCCCACAGGGCGTACCCCCGGACATATAGCCCGGTAGCGAGGGGTGATTGATGTGCAATAGCAGCGGCAGAGAATCCAGGAACATTCGGTGGCGGCTGCTGAGGGTGGACAGCATACGCTCCAGTCGACCACGATTGACCTCAAGGAACCGTTCCTTCAGTTTTTTCAGTACCTTACGGTCAATACCATCCTGGAGATCCGGCGCAATTTCTCTTGGTTGCGTCATAGTATTCAGTATAGGGGGAGTTTCAGATTCTGCTTGAAATGTGCTGGCTGGGCGGGGTACTTTCGGGGCTCCGATACAAAGGCGATTAGGAGCATTGCATGCAGGGTATGCGCACAGGGCTGGCAGCGGCATTGGGGCTGATGTCCGGCCTGGTTTGGGCCCAGGAACAACCAACATTGGATACAGCATCGGCGGAATCCGAAGGCGCTGTACGCGACTGCATGCACCAATCCATGGAGAACGTGGCCATCACCCTGACCATCGGTGAATTGGAAGAACAATGCCGTATCCAGCTGGGTGAGATCCCTGAGCCGGAGTATTCCGCCGCCCGTGAACGTATGGCCATGGAGCAGCGTACCAGATGGAACCCTTTCGTCATCACACCTCACAACGCCAATTATATTTTGCCGTACAGTTACGTGGATGAACCCAATCAGGATCCTTACTCTTTGGAGTACCCGGGTGAACGCATCGACAATGCCGAAGCCAAACTGCAGATCAGCTTGAAGGTGCCCATCAATCAGGATGATCTGCTGGTGCAGAATGATGCGATCTATTTTGCGTTCACCCTGAAGGCGTTCTGGCAGGTGTACAATCACGAAATCTCGGCGCCGTTTCGCGAAACCAACTACCGCCCCGAACTGTTTTACCTGATGCCCATAACCAGTAATCTGGTGGACGCCGACACGGCGCTGGCGGTGGGTATTGAGCACGAATCCAATGGCCGCAGTCAGTTATTGAGTCGCAGCTGGAACCGGATCTTCGTCAACTATTACTATGCTCGCGATAACTATCTGATTTCATTTCGCCCCTGGTACCGCATTCCCGAGGATGAAAAAGACGAACCACTACAGGCCAGTGGCGACGACAACCCGGACATTGAAAAATACATGGGCTATTTTGAATTGATGGGTACCTGGGAGCAAAACGATTACGAGTTTTCCCTGATGGTGCGCAACAATCTCAACCGGCCTAACTATGGCGCGGTGCAGCTGGACGCCAGTTTTCCTCTATGGGGGCGCCTGCGCGGCGTCATTCAGTATTTTAACGGTTACGGTGAAAGCCTGATTGACTACAACCATCGCAATGAACGTTTGGGTATCGGCATATTGCTGACGGATATGCTGTAGACATAGCGGGTTCACTGCGGCGACATAAAGGTGAATTACCCGGGATTCCTTGCCATACTGTAAAGCCAATGAGCGATGGAGTGAGGCTGCGGGTTAATACCATGAAAATAATCACCTTGCTATGCGTTTTGATGCTGAGTAGCTGCGCGTCCCTGCAGGAACAGTACAAACAGTATCAGGCGCGGGCCGCCCAAGCCGATGCCGAGCGCCTGGGAAATTCCGGCCCTTTATATCATCACTATGAGGCCTGCTTATATCAACATTGGGAGCGTGCCCTGGATGCCGGCAACGATGCAGTCAATGCCTATGAACTCGGTAAAGGCCAATGCACCTATGAGCTGTCATTGTTGTGCGATTTTTACGGGGTAAGCAGCTGTCCGCTGGACGCGGAGGCCTCCAATCGGGTGTTGTTTCAATTAATGCGCGAAAATTACGCCGCCAAACTTGCCCATTAGCATATTCCCGGTGAATTCAGAGCGCTCTCCCTTGTCTTACCTTGGGTGTTTCGATTTTGTGAAAGATGTCCGATTTTGGTGCGGCGCTCACTGATGTATAGTAATCACTTCTTTCACCAAGGCCATCATCATTATGGGCAAAAAGAAAAAGATACCGTTTATTCACCAGCTGAAGACCCTGGAGAATCTGGAACAGAAAATTGACCTGCTGATCCAGGAGCACCGCAAGCGTGAAGGCAGCCATCTCGGGGTTGTGTTTCGCACTGTGATCGAACCCAACAGTCCCACTCTTTATGAGCCGGGTCATCATGGCAAGGGCGGGATCCAGCAGGGGGTGCGGGAATGCGACTATAAACTGTCACCGGCAGATCCCAATTGGGTGTTGGCCAGCGATGAGCATGGCCTGTCCTTTTCCGCCAGCATGCGTCACGCGGTGGATACCATAAAGTTTCTGGGTAAGTTCCAGAAAAAAGGCACCCACGTGAATTGCGCCTACTGGATTCTGGAAAACAGCGAATCGATACCCAAGGATATGGCGTTCGTCCAGGATCCGGATAACCCGGAACATTACCTGCTCACCATCACCAAGGACATGCCCATCAGTGATCTGGTGAGAAAGCTGCAGTGGATATCACAACATATGACGGTAATGAATGACCTGACCCTGGAGGCCTATAAAGATGCTTGATTACAATGCTGCCTCTGCCAATGCGAAAATTCTGGCAATTCACTATGCCAATCGGATAGGTGATGCTGAACTGGTTCAGTTTATGTCCGGTGATCTCGATATCGGCTCTGCTGAGTTGGCCGACCGAATCATTGCCGGTTTCTGGGCGATGACCGATCTGGCGGTGGAAGATCATGAGCAGGGGAAATCGGTGGCCGGTGTGGATGATATTGAATTCTGGATGCACAAGCTGTTCAACAAAGTGTATGGCTACATGGTGAAGAACGGCTATCGCAGTCAATGGGACCAGGCCAGCAGCGAGCGCTAGTGGGTTGCCGACCGGCGATGGCACAGACCTGCCAGTGCAGTACGCGTCCTGCGTGCAGGCATCTGCAGATAGCAGAAGAATTGAACTCTTTTCGACAATTCCCCGCCGTTATGGACAATATCGGCGCCCCCATTGTTGCAAACACGACAATGCGCAAGTGCACACTCGCGTGCAAGGCCGGTGTGTTGCGCATTGATGGATTTAGGAAAGTAAATTCATAAATGGCACGGTTTGTGATTATGGAGATCATGATGTTCCCAACCAGCATTAACGAATTGTGTTGTAAAAATCATGAATCAGTCTGTTTCATTGCGAGTATTCAGTGCCACATCCAAAGTGATCACCCGTCCGGCCACCGTGGCACGGGGTCAGTGCTTATCCCTGGGTAAGCTTGCGGCGGTTGATCTGGCGGACATCCATGGGGTGATTGGTGGTTATCGTCTGTCGGCACAGAGTGGCGAGGTGCTGCCGGTGCATGAGGATACCGGCTACTACATCTGGGATAACGACAGTCCGCTTTATTCGCCGGTGGTGGAGAACGAGTTTCAATTGGAATCCGCCACCCTGAACCGGCCGGTGGTGGAACGGGTTGGTGGTCAGTATTTTTTGATTCTACAGCCGGAATTCAATGTCCGTTTCACCACCGCCACGCACTCTGCCCGTTTGGGAGAAATACGCCTGGTGGAGTCGGAACGCTTCTATACGTTGGAAAACGGTGCCAGCCTGACCGTTACCGATACGCGGGAGGTGGGCGAGCCGGTGTTGTATCTGCAGCACACCAAAGATCGAATGGTGGTACGTCAGGAGACCCCGTTGCAACTGCAGGGCGCGGATCGGGAATACGCGTTCAATGAAAGCGTCAATCAACCTATCCCGGAACAGGTGGCAGGGATTGGTGTAACCAGTGTGACCGTGCTGGAGCACTTTACCAGCTATTTTATGCAGCAGGTGATGTCCGTGCCGGAACCGGCAATCTGGGTGCCCGTGTGTGCGCCCATTCACTGGGGCTGGAGTATTCGTGCCGGTCGACGCCATGACCGGGAGTGGGACATCCTGCGTCGCAAGCTGATGTTGCCCACCGTGGGGCATGACGGTTGGGAAATGCCCACTTGGTGTAGCAACCTGGTGCAGTGTGCCAGCGAATATTTCTGAGGCCGGAGCTGCAACCGATGACGGACACCATCACCTATGATCGCTATTTTCTCAGTTACAGCGGATTATCACTGCCTTTGAAGTTGGTGGGTGAGCTGGATCCTGCTGAGATCGATAATCGCAATACGTTTTTCGGCGCCTGTGAGGATAAGCAGGGCCGCCAGATTCTGGTACATAAAGTGGTCTACGGCGAGGTGGAGCTGGAGCATCGCTATGGCTACCATGACTGCGGCGCCCTGAGTTGGGTTGATATCCGGGATGAGGAGGGTGATACCCAGCGCCTGAATTTTGCCGCGGACGGCAGTAAACTTTAAATTCAGCATGGGCAATGGCGGAAAGATGTCCCATGACTTGATGTTTGCATGAATTTTCGTTCTTATTGACCTCGGATTGTTGCGGGTACAGGGGGAATAATGGACGCGGAATTCTGGCATCGAAAGTGGCATGACAATGAAATCGGTTTTCACATGAGTGAAGCCAACCCCATGCTCTTGGCCTACTTCCACCGGCTGGGCCTGCAAGCAGGGCAGCGGGTGTTTCTGCCGTTGTGTGGCAAAACACGGGATATCGCCTGGTTGCTGGAGCAGGGCTTTGCGGTGGTGGGGGCTGAGTTGAGTTCGGTGGCGGTAGACCAGCTGTTCAACGAGTTGAATATCATTCCCCGGGTAACTGAGTATGAGGCATTGCTGCACTATCAGGGTTCCGGTCCCCGGGGCACTAAGCTGGACCTGTTTGTAGGCGATGTGTTCTTGCTCTCTGCCAACCTATTGGGTGCGGTGGATGCACTCTATGATCGCGCTGCTCTGGTGGCCCTGCCGCCGGAGATGAGGGCGCAATACGCGGAGCATATGCTGGAGATCAGCAACAGGGCGCCCCAGCTACTCATCACATTTGATTACGATCAAAGCCAGCTGGCGGGGCCGCCATTTTGCGTCAATGAAGCCGAAGTACGCCAACTCTATCGCGGGATGAGCTTGCAAAGGCTGGCCAGTGAACCGGTTAGCGGTGGCCTCAAGGGCGTGTGTCCCGCGCAGGAGCAGGTATTTTTACTGCGTTCGGCTACGACATCAGCATAAATGTGAACAAGCCATTGGCGTTGTACCAGGCGTGTAGCAGAATAGGGTAGATCAGGCGCCGGTGCCGACTGTAGAAGAACCCGCAGATCAATGCAGGAAACTCAATCAGCAAGCACAGCGCGTTCTCGAAATACAGGGCATGCACCAGGGTAAACAGGGTACTGCTGATCAGGTTATCCCAGCTCAGTCCGGCGATGGTTTTGCGCAGGCGCCCGTAGCTGGCTAATTCATTCTGCAGCAGCCCGCGAAACACAATTTCCTCACACAGGGGCACCAGCAGCAGCGCCAGTATCAGTGTCCTGGTACCGGGGGTGTATGCGAACGTGGTGGGGAAACCCTTGGCCAGCCAAAAAATGAACGCAAGCAGAGGCGCCAGCAGGATGGCTCCCCACAGCAATTTATAATTATTATTCATTGGCACAGTTTAATCGGTCTCCAGCGGTGGCGCTAGACAGGGAGTTTGCATTTCATGATGGTATTGGGCCTGAGCACGGCATTTGAGGTAGGGGCAGTGGCGTCAGTGAGGATATTCCAGCGTGGTCTGGCCATGGCGTTCCTGCTGGTGGTTGGTGGCTGCCAGAGCTTACCGGACAATAGCGGCCGTACCATGAGCTACACGTTACCCAACGGCGCTGATACCCGCTTGGGGCGTGGTGTTGCTACCCTGCGGGCGGGGCAGAGCGATGCCAGCGGATTTTACCCCCTGTCCACCGGTGTGGATGCCCTGGTGGCACGCTTACAGTTAGTGCAGGCGGCGGAGCACTCCATCGATCTGCAGTATTACATCTGGCATCGGGATAAAACCGGCAGGTTGCTGGCGGCGTATCTGCTGGATGCGGCGGACCGGGGGGTGCGTGTGCGTATATTGCTGGATGACATGGGTTCTCCGCTGGGGGACGAATCCCTGCTGATGCTGGATCAGCACCCCAATGTGGAGGTGCGGTTGTTCAACCCCCTTTCGAACCGGGTGCAGCGCTTCTGGTCCATGTTGACAGAGTTCAGCCGGGTCAATCGCCGTATGCACAACAAATCCTTTACCGTGGATAACAGTATCGCCATTGTGGGTGGCCGCAATATCGGCAATGAATATTTTGCAGCCCACAACGACGTGGCCTTTGCTGATTTGGATCTGGCCGTGATCGGGCCTGTGGTTGATCAGGTGTCGGACGGCTTTGACCAGTACTGGAATCATGGCGCCAGTTACGCGGTCAGCAGCCTGTCATCTCATACCTTCACCGGGATGGAATTGAATGCAGTGCGTGAGCAGATGAAGACGTTCATCGAAGAGACCCGGCAGGATGAGTATGGCGGGCGGCTGCTGGAATCCGATCTGGTGAAAAACAAGGGGGCGGTGGACTGGTTTTGGGGAGCAGGGCAGGTGCTGTACGATCATCCCGATAAGTCGCTGCCCGGGGAAGTGGACGATTCCCGTTACCTGCGCTCACAACTGTCCGATGTGTTTGCCGGGGTATCCTCCCGCTTGTTGCTGGTGTCCCCTTATTTTGTGCCGGGTGAGGCAGGTGTAGACTACTTTACGTCGCTGGCGCAGCGTGGTGTGCAGGTTACCATTGTGACCAACTCGTTGGCCGCCACGGACGTGGGGGCAGTGCACAGTGGTTACGCCAAGTATCGCAAGGCGTTGTTGAGCGCGGGTATCCGGCTATATGAAGTGCGGCCTAAGGTGGTGAATGGCTCCGGAAAAAAACAAAGCAATGAAGATAAACCACGACAATATATTGGCAGCTCGGCCAAAGCCAGTCTCCATGCCAAAGCATTTTTTATTGATGGTCGCTACACGTTCGTGGGCTCCATGAACCTGGATCCCCGCTCGTTTCTTATCAATACCGAAATTGGCATTCTGTTGGACAGTGCGCAGTTTACCAGCCTGGCACAGAAACAGATCCTGGCGTCATTGTCGCATAATGCTTATGAGCTGAGCCTGGAAGAGGGTGATGTGTTGTGGACAGCACGGACGGATACGGGCACCAGGGAAGTGTTTGATAGCGAACCCATGGTGTCCGGTTGGCGACGCCTTGGTGTCTGGTTTATGGGTTTGCTTCCCATTGAATCTCAATTGTAATGACTCCCAATCAAGGTGCTTCCTGTAAGGGCAGGTCAAAATGCACCGTAGTACCCTGGCCGGGCTTTGATGTGATAATGAGGTGACTGTGCATCAATTTCAGCATGTCATTGCTCATGGTTAATCCCAGCCCTGCACCACCTTGAAGATTGAACGGGGATTGTGTTCCCAGTTTAAAACTGTGTTCAATGCATTCTATTTTTTCCGGGCTTATTCCCGGGCCACTGTCGCCCACTGACAGGCGCAGTAGTGGTTTGGGTTCGGGTACCAACTCAGCCCTCAACGCTACGTGTCCCTGCTGGGTAAAAGTACGGGCATTCTGCATCAGCTCAACCGTCACCGATGCGATTTTCTCTGCGTCAGCGATGATGTGGTCGGGTAAGCGCGCATCCCAGGAAAAGTGAAAGTGCAGGCTGTCGTTGTCGTTGATGGATTCGAAATAATCATGGATTCTGCGCAGCACCGGTTTCAGGTTGATGCGGGTGCAATTCAATTGTGCAGTACCGCGCCGTAATGCCACAAACTGGCTCATGGACTCAATCAGATTCATCAGATAAGCGCTGGCATCGCTGGCTGTTTTCATCCATTGCCGGTCTGATTCGGTGTTGATGCTGTGTTCAAGTTCACTCAGGCTCTGCCGCACTTTGCTCAGTGGCGTGAGCAGTGCCTGGGCTGTGGAGGACATAAACGCATCCTGCATCTGGCTGGCGTTATTGGCGATCGCCAACGCATTTTTCTGCAGTGTGCTGATGCGGTCCGCTAACCCCATGGAGAGCAGAATGGCCTCCACCGCACCGCCGATCTGTACCGAGTTTTCCAGTACGGGGTGGCTGGGCAGGATGCCCAGGATAATGAGTATGTGAAGCAGTGCAAAAGTAAGTAAAACGATCCAGGCGATCAGATAGAATCCGGCCGGACGTGAACCCTTGCGCCAGGCCAGAACGGCTGCTATCAGCGTCAGGATGACCACCGCAAACCCGGCAATGGAAATCAGCGTCACGATGGTCTGGTAGTTGATGACCAAACTGGCCGCACCAATGCAGAAGCAGCCTGCTGCCGACCAGCTGATTACCCTGTCCAGGGTGTAATGGTACAGTTTCAGCTGGATAAAATTCTGCGCAAATTTGCCACAGAAGCCTACGGAAAGGCAGGCCGCGAACAGATTGCTGATGTTATTCCACCACACGCTTTCAGGCCAGAAATGCACCCCCGCGTAGCCGTGCAGGGCAATCTGAAACACCGCAGTACTGGTGATAAAACCGGTATAGTACAGATAGCTGCGATCCCGGATCACCAGGAAAACAAAAAAGTTATACAGAGCCATCACGCACATCAGGCCAAAGTAGGCACCTTGAAAATACTGCTCGTGAATGGTCTGTGTGATCAGTGTGTCCCGCTGCAGAATTTTCAGGTCCAGAATGACGGAGCTTTGGGTTTTAATGCGCAGGTAATAGGTGTGCACCCGCTCTTCATTGAGTAAGGGAAACTGCAGGTAGGTAAGGGTTCGTTTGCCTCCATCGGGTGGCACCAGATCGCCGCTGCGCTGCACGCGGTATTCATCGCTGCCGTTGGCATCGGGAGTGTAAAAATCCACGAAATCCAAGGGGGCATAGCGTACCTGCAGTAGCCAGTCCGGTTTACTGCTGAGGTTGGCCACGCGCACACGAGCCCAGTAGGCCGATGAGCTGAAACCAAAGCTGGGACGCAGCCCTGGGGAGGGTACAAATTTGTCTGATGCGCGCACCTGCTCAAGCGTCAGGGAGCCACCAGGGTCTTCCAGTATGTCGATCTGGCGGCCGATGTTAATGTCGGGGGTGTGATCGTGGAGGGTCACAACCGCCTGTGCCTGGCCATACAGAGCCAGCAAAATCAGTAATATAGTTCGGATTGAATGACGCCATAGCCAAACCATCAGTTGCCGGTGCTTCCGTATACGCTGAATAAGGGTATATCCAGTATAGTTCAGGCTTACAGCGTTAGAGCGGCTATTGGGGGGGGACGTTGGGCGGGTACTGCCGCAAGATGGCGGCGATCGCCTGGTTCACGCGCTCGGTGCGTTCTGCCACGGTCATGCTGTCGGCCCAGGAGGTGGTGACCTTGTTGCTGGTAGAACCGCGCCATTTGAGGGTATTGCTGGCCGGGTCGATCACATCCACCATCAGTGTCGCTTCCGTGTAATCCACCACCTGAACTTCGGTGGTGGCGGCCACCGGGTAGTAGCAGCGATAGCAGCGGGCGTAGCCATAGAAACTGTTGTAGCGCTGGTAGGTTCGCACATCCTGTTGCCGCTCGCTGGTGGCGAAATAACTGATCCAGAGGGCGGCTTTACCCCGCTCTACTTTTTGCCAACCCCGTTGCTGCAGTTGTTGATGCAACGCCGTTTCAATGCGCGTGCGCAGCAGATCGTTGCGGGTGGTCTGGATCGCCTCCGGCGTGATCAGGGCATAGGTGGTTTTACCGGCAAAGGTATAGTGTTCGTCATAATCGGTGGCGACGCGGTAGTGGGTCGCGCAGGCAACCAGAAGCGTCATCAGAAAAGTCAGGGTCAGGCGATATGGCATGGGTTCAATTTTACCAAGGCGGTGCTGTTCATGATCCACGTAAGCCGGTTGAAATTCAAGACCCGTTGCCTGCCACCGGATTGCGGCCGTTGGGGTTTGCCTGGGTTAGCTGCTCCGAATCGGCTGCCCAGATTTAACTGTTCAAAGGGAATGCCCTTGCGGAAGGGCACTGAGGATGCCCTCCAGCAGTTGATTCATGACCTGGTTTTGCAAATCACGATCTTCGGTGACGCCGGTGCGTACCACCACCAGCTCCCGTGAGGGGATGATCACCACCCGCTGGCCCTGATGGCCAACCAGAGAGAAAGCGTCGTAGGGAACGTTGGGCCAACGCTGGCCATCGCTGTTCAGCCACATATGGGCGCCGTAGTGTTTCGCTACCGGTGACGGGCTGGTGGCGAAGCTGACCCAGTCTTCCGAGAGCACCTGGTTGTCATTCCAGCGGCCTTTTTGCAGATACAGTTGGCCGATGCGGGCCCAATCCCGCGCCGGCATATAGCCGTAGGCGCCACCGACAAAATTGCCACTGGCATCGAACTCGATAATGGCATGGATGATGTTGATGGCGTGGAACAGACGCTGCTGATAGAACTCGTACACCGCCTGCTGGGTGCCACCGACGGCTGACTGGATTGCTGCCGCCAGACGGTTGGTTTCCGCAGTGGAATATTTGAACTCGGTATAGGGTGGCATCACCACCGGTTGGTTCACGGCGTAGGCGTATTGATCACTCTCCCGGTACAGCATCTGGGTGACATCGGAAAAGCCGGAATAATCCTCGTTCACTTCCAGGCCGGATGACATGTGCAACAGATGCTGGAGGGTGATGCTGTCTTTTTCGGTATCAGACCAGCCCGGCACCGGAGCGGGCGCGTTCAGTTTGAAAGTGCCGTCATCCACCAAAATACCCGCCAGCGTTCCGGTAATGGTTTTGGTCATGGACCACCCCGGCAGGAGGGTTTCCCGGGTGACGCCGAGGGCATAGCGCTCGGCAATCAACTGACCCTGGTAGGCCACTACCACGGCAGTCGTCAATACGGTTGCTCCGGGCGGTTCGCTGAAGGTTACGTCAAGGGTGTCCTGCAGGCGTTCAATATCAACACCCGGCACCCGGCTGAGCGCGTTGCTGGCACCATAGGGCCAGGCTTCATCGGCTGGCAGGGTGGGTGGCGTCAGGGGGGCAAAGGGCAGGGCGTTGACTGCGTCCACGGGTTGATCAACCAGCAGCGTACAGCCCTTGCCGGGCCGGTACACGGCAGTGGCACTGCCGGCGCCTTCGCCAAAGATGATGTCCTTCACCTGCACTGTTTTACGCTCGGCATCAATGGCCAGGTCCCATATCCAGGGCAAGGGCTCCACCTTGGGCGCAATGAAGGTATCACGCACCAGGTCTTCGTCCAGGCCACTGGTAAAAATAAAGGAGCAAAGATGTTTGGCTGAGTAGCCTTTACCGATGGGCAGATCATCCATCAGATCGCATCCGGTCAGGCCGAACATCAGGTAAAGCGCAGAGAATCGAATCAGTGTAGACATATTCTTGTTTTTATAATTATCAGTGAGTTATTCATAACAACACTCTATGGTGCGCAGTATACACATTATCGCCGTAACACCGACAGCTTTCATGCATCTAACTCTGTGATACTTCTGTGACGGATTTCTGTTATTGGTAATAAAAAAGGCGGCGAATGCTATGGAAAAGTCCATTTTGCTGGTTGAGGACGAAAAAGATATTGCCCAACTGTTGCAACTGCATCTGGTGGATTGTTGTGCTGAAGTGGTTTGGGTGGATAACGGCCATGAGGGGCTCAGGAATGCATTGCAGCGTTCCTGGGATCTGATCATTCTGGATTTGCGGTTGCCGGGCATCAGCGGCCTGGAAATCTGTCGGCAGGTGCGCAGCAGCCAGTCCTATGTACCGATCCTGATGTTGACAGCAAAGTCCACTGAGCTGGACCGGGTGCTGGGATTGGAAATCGGTGCTGATGATTATGTGACCAAGCCTTTTTCGGTGCAGGAACTGGTGGCCAGGGTAAAGGCAATTTTTCGTCGCTGTGATGCCATGGGACGGGCTGTGTCTCAGCACGAAGAGGGCGCCACCCTGGTGGCAGGGTCCATCGTGCTGGATGTGGACAAACGCCAGGTCCTGCAGGAGGGCAGCGCAGTGGAGTTAACCGCCAAGGAGTTTGATTTGTTGCACCACTTTCTCAGCCACCCAGGTCGCGTGTTCAGTCGCACGCAGTTGCTGGATTCAGTTTGGGGGTATGGCCACGATGGTTATGAGCACACTGTCAATTCGCACATAAATCGTCTGCGTTCAAAAATAGAACCGGATCCCGCCAAGCCCACCCATATTTTAACGGTATGGGGTGTAGGGTATCGATTTGGGCAGTAGTCATGTTTAAGCGGCTTTATATCAAAATTGCATTGGGGCTGGTGTGTGTCTTTGTGGTGGTGGGCGCGCTGGTGCTGTGGTTCACCAGTGAGGCCATGAACCGTTATTCTCAGGCCGTCACTCAGCGTTTGAATGAATCGGTGGCCATGTATGTCAGCGATGAACTGCAGTTGATCGCCAATGGTATTGCCAATACCGATGCGCTGAAGCAGTTGGCCCATCATGCCATGATCATTAATCCTTCCATCGAGGTATATCTGCTGGATTTGAGCGGCCGGATTCTGGCCCATGCCCTGCCGCAGGATCAGGTGTTGCGCAAACGGGTGGATCTGGCACCGGTATTGAGGTTTTTGCGGGGCACCGCAGCCTTGCCGGTGCTGGGGGATGATCCCGGAAGCTTAGCCGGGCGTAAAGTTTTCAGTGCCCATGAAGTGCGTTTCAATAACAAGCCGGAGGGGTACATCTATATCGTATTACAAGGCAAGCGGCAGGATGTGGTGGAGGACTCCATCGTGCAGAGCCAGGTGTTCAGGGTCAGTGCGCTGGCTGTGCTGGGGTGTCTGGCGTTTGGCTTGCTCAGCGCACTGCTCTTGTTCTACCGCTTTACCCGCCGGCTGCAGCATCTGTCGTGGCAGGCCGAGCAGTTTTTTAATGATCATCCAACGGATCAGGAAAACATTGCGCCACACGGAGACGAGTTGCAGCAGTTGGAGGCGGCGATCCAGGCGATGCAGGGCCGCATCACCAGCCAGGTGGAGCAGATTCGGCAGGCAGATGATATGCGGCGTGAGTTGGTGGCAAACATTTCCCATGATTTACGAACCCCGCTTACCAATATGTTGGGCTACATTGAAACACTGTTGCTGAAGCACAACGAACTCAACGGGGAACAGCAGTTGCAGTATCTGGAAATCACCCGCAACCATGGCCAGCGTCTAGGGCGCCTGGTGGCCGATTTGTTTGAGTTGGCGAAGCTCGATAGCAATGCCGTGGAGCCGCGCAAAGAGCCGTTCTCCATGGCTGAGCTGATCCAGGATGTGGTGCAGGATTTTTCCATGCGAGCCGATGAGGCGGGCATTGAACTCAGGGTAACCGGCGATCTTGATGATACCCGGGTGAACGCGGATATTCGCTTGATCGAACGGGTGATTGAGAACCTGCTTGATAATGCTTTGCGTCACACACCCCGTGGCGGCGGGGTGGTGATACAGATTCAACGCATGCAATCCGGTGTCAGGGTTTCCGTCAGCGATACCGGAGACGGCATTGCACAGCAGGATATCCCCTATGTGTTTAATCGTTTTTTTCACGTCAAGGATGCCCGTCAGCAGTCCCTGACTTCCACTGGATTGGGCTTGGCAATCGTGAAACGCATTCTGGATCTGCACTTGAGTTCAATCAAGGTGCAGAGCCAGTTGCATCAGGGCACAACCTTTGAGTTCGAACTCAGTGGATAAAAACAGGTTGTGATACTTTTGTGAGAAACCGGTGAGGGCTGCGTGACAACTTGAGTTCATTATGGTGAGGGCAGGCAAGGTCGCTTGCCAGGAAACCCTATAAAAACTCGAGGATTGTGCTTATGAAAACCGGAATTACGTTAGGGGCAGTTATTGCATTGTCATTTGCCGGAGTTGCCAATGCGGAAAGCCATGAGGCCCAGTATGAGGTCACCGTTACCAACATCACCAAGGGTGTCAAATTTACACCGTTCATTGCCGCAGCCCACAGTGCCGCGCTGAGTTTTTTTGAAATCGGGGAAAGCGCAACTGACGAGATCGCGCAGATTGCAGAAGGCGGCAACATTGCACCCATGCAAACCCTGTTGGATGGGTCGGCCGCTGTGTTCGGTACCGCTTCCACCGGCGGGTTATTGATGCCCGGTGAATCAGTAAGCTTTGAATTAACCACGCCTGTCTATGGGGTGTGGTGGGGCAAGCTGAGTCTGGCGGCGATGTTGTTACCCACCAATGATACCTTTGTCAGCCTGAATGGGGTGCGTTTGCCCCGGCATGGCAGTGTCAGCTATCTGGCCGATGCCTACGACGCCGGCAGTGAACCCAACGATGAGCTTTGTGCCAGTGTGCCGGGGCCAACCTGTGGTGGTGAGGGCTACTCGCCAGCGGTGGATGGTGAAGGTTTTGTCTATCCGGCACCGGGTACCCATGGGGAAGGCGACTTGAGCGTGGCCCAGTTTGGTTGGTCCGGCCCGGTTGCCAAGGTTACCATCACGCGCCTGGACTGATATCAAACAGACACACAATGCTGATGATGGTGGCGGCCCCAATGAGCAAGTTCATGGGCAGGCCCGCCTTGAGAAAATCCCGAAAAGAATAGTTGCCGGGGCCGTAGACCATCAGATTGGTTTGATAGCCCAGTGGTGTGGCGAAGCTGGCCGATGCTGCCATCATAATGGTGAGCACAAAGGGTATCGGATCATGGCCTGTTTGCCCGGTGATTTGCAGTACCACCGGCAACATGAGAATGGCCGCGCCATTGTTGGTGATGGATTCCGTCAGTAATGAAACTGCCAGGTAGAGTGTGATCAGCAACAACACGGGATTGTTTGAGCTGATGTGAATGATCAGCATAGCCAGTTGCTGCGCCGCACCGGTTTTATGCAACGCGGTGCCCAGGGCGAACGAGGCACCGATGGTGATCAGCACCGGCAAGTCCAGGCTGCGATGGGCCTGGGCCACAGAGCAGCAACCCAATGCGATCATGGCCGCGGCCCCCAATAGGGCGGCATTAAGTATACTGGTCAGTCCAAAGGTGACGCTGATGATGACAGTAGCCAATATCAGCCAGGCCAGGGTGGCCTTGTTGTGGCGTACGGATTCCCGTCCCAGATCGCTGACCAGCAGGAAGTCGCGATTGAGCCGTTGTTGCCGGACAAAATTCGGGCGTGCCTCCAACAGCAGGGTGTCACCGGCCCGCAATCGAGTGGCCCCCAGATTTTGTGCCACCCGTTCACCGTTGCGGGCCACCGCCAATACCACGGCGCCATAGCGATCCCGGAACTGGCTGTCCTTGATGGTCAGGCCCAACACGGCGGAGTGGGGCGACAGCACAACCTCCACCAGGCAGCGCTCGGGCCGGTCCAGTTCCAGGGGCGTTTCATCCTGATGATTGGACGGCAGGATACCGCGAATGGCCAGTAGATCGGACAGGGCATCCGTATCTCCGGCAAAGGTCAGTCGATCACCACCTTTCAATGTTTCCAACGGTGATACAGCGGTGAGCAGGCTGCCATCCCGTTCGATTTCCGCCAGAAACAGGCGCTTCAGATTACGCAACCCGGCTTCAGAAATGGTTTTTCCCACCAGGGGCCCGTTGCTGTCCACCACCACGTCGAGGGTAAACTCCCTGAGTTTGGCAAAGGCCTGTTGCCTATGTTTGTGGGGCAGCAAACGGGGTACCACCCAGATCAACAGCAGCAGGCCGAACAGCGCTACCGGCAGACCAACCACGGTGATGGAAAACAGACCCAGGGGCTCGTTGCCGGTGAGTTCTGCGTACTGACTGCTGACCACCAGATTGGTGCTGGTGCCGATCAGCGTGAGGGTGCCGCCCAATATGGAGGCGTAACTTAACGGTATCAGCAGCTTGGAACTCGGTATGTCTATTTTCGTTGCCCAACTGCGCACGGTGGGAATCAGTGTTGCCACCACGGGGGTGTTGTTGAGAAACGCACTGAGCACCATCATCGGAGCGCACAGGCGCAGTGTGGCCAGGGTGGTGGATCGGGGTTGCCCCAGCAATCGGTTTTCGATGGTGTGTATGGCGCCGGAGCCCTGCATGCCGGCGGCAACAATAAACAGGGCCGCCACCGTCATCAGGCCGGGATTGCTGAAACCCCGCAGCGCTTCATCGGCGCTCAGCACACCACTGACGCTGAGCACCGACAGCGCCGCCATCATCACCAGATGAGGGGAAAGCTCGGTGATGATCAGCGTTGTCAGCACCGCTATAAGCAGCCCGATGGTCAACCATGCTTCCCAGGCCATAAAACCGGGTTACCCGTGCTGGCTCAGGCTCTTTGCGCCAGTTTTTGCCGTGCCCGTCCGGCGGCGGCGCGCACCTGGTCGGGTGCCGTGCCCCCCAGGTGATTGCGGGCGTTTACCGAGCCTTCCAGGGTCAATACCTCGAATACGTCGTCGCTGATGATATCGCTGAACTGCTTCAGTTCCTGCAATGACATTTCCGCCAGATCCTTTTGCTGGGCCACGCCATAACCCACGGCTTTGCCCACCACCTCATGGGAATCCCGGAACGGCATGCCTTTTTTCACCAGGTAATCGGCCAGGTCGGTGGCGGTGGAAAAGCCGCGTCGGGCCGCTTCCCGCATGTTGTCTTTCTTGACCTGCAGGGCCGGCATCATGTCCGCGTAGGCGCGCAGGCAGTTGAACAGGGTGTCCACGGTGTCGAACAGGGGCTCTTTATCTTCCTGATTATCCTTGTTGTAAGCCAGGCACTGGGATTTCATCAGGGTCAACAGGGAAATCAGGTGCCCGTTGACGCGGCCGGTTTTGCCGCGCACCAGCTCCGGTACATCGGGGTTTTTCTTTTGCGGCATGATGGAGGAGCCGGTGCAGAAGCGGTCCGGCAGATCCACAAAATCAAATTGCGCCGAGGCCCACAGCACCAGCTCTTCCGAGAACCGTGACAGATGGGTCATGGCCAACGCCGCCGCGGCACAGAATTCGATGGCAAAGTCGCGATCGCTGACACCGTCCAGTGAGTTCTCGCAAATGCCGTCAAAACCCAGCAGTTTGGCGGTAATGGTACGGTCGATGGGGTAGGTGGTGCCGG
>MDSW01028484.1_pt1 | contig 58654 bp, 40 predicted proteins | sample 811171 | NCBI WGS metagenome assembly MDSW01 (sample SAMN05326641, study PRJNA326480) | marine metagenome | isolation source: seawater | place: Atlantic Ocean: North West | collected 2012
GCGGAAATCCCAGTACCTCGGATGGAAGATATAGGCCGAGTGCATCGAGATGAATACCACATCGATAAGCTCGTTCTTCATACCGATAGCAAAATCCCGCTTCCGGGACTGACATTTCATCCTAAAGTCCCTCAGGATTCAGCCTACCTCTATTTAACCGACGAAGGTAAGACCGGAGATAGCCAACCTCAGGGGCCCATTGAAGACCTTGTCAATGATGGATATGCCGTGGTCACACTGGATATGCGAGGGCAAGGTGAAACAAGAACGGAGGTTCGCGACGAGCTTCTGGGTGACTGGAAACTTTTCTATCTGGCATATCTCCAAGGGAAGACTCTTGTCGGTCCGCGGACAGAGGATGCAATCTCGGGCGCGAAGTTTATTGCCAACTATGCCCTTCAAACCGATGAGAAACGAAAGGTCCATCTGGTTGGCGTTGGCCAAGCAGGAATTGTCGCGTTACACGCTGCCGCGATTCATCCTGATCTCTTTGCTACAGTAACCATCAAAAACGCACCCCAAAGCTGGACGAACATCGTTGGGGACCAAAATGCACAGGGGCAGTTAGACTCGATTGTAAACGGAGCCCTACAGGTTTATGACCTGCCCGATCTCGTCCGACTGGCTGGAGGCGCGGATAAGGTCAAATTTGAAACCACGAAAGACTAAAATTCTGTTCGCTGTTTTCACTAACGCAGATACTTTCTTTTGATGTTGTAAAACGTCATGGCATTACGGAACATAACACTGTCCACGACCTTTTGTCCTTTCGGCTTTAGGTATGCCATGACGACATCTTTCACATTATCGACGCTTCCAAAATGAGCACTGACTCCCCAATTGGTAGCGAATATAAGCCTGTTTGCTCCAAATGCATCGTAAACAGAGTCAAGAACGGGTAGATAGTAATTAAGATCTGTTGGGGCCGGATCGGTAAATGGAGCCACTTCCGAAAAGTTGTTGATACTCGACATCTTACAAAAGACGTTCTTTTGCGCAGCGCACTTTTTGATGGCCCGTTTAAGCTCATCACTGATATCTCCATCAATAATCTTGGCTCGAAAACAATGATTAATCACTATCTTCAGCCGTGGAAAGTCCCGGGATAATGAAACAACATCATCCGCATGAGACGCCTCGATCAACAAGTCAATGACCAGCCCCTGACGTTCCAAAATAGCTAAATGCTGTCGAGCCAATGGGTCATTCAAATAATCATTTAGTTCATCAAATCGAAAACGATAGCCATTAAGAAAACCGGTCCTTTGATAGCGACGGTGGTGAATCAAAAATTCTGTGCCCTTCAGATCTGCCCGCGCAATATACCCGCACAACAAATCAGACTCTTTCACCTGACGTAAAACCCAATCGTTGTACTCAGGTTTATCCTGATCGCATGCTTCCACGACCAAGGTGGATCGCAATTCCAGACGATCAGCTACTGCGCGATAATCCTCAGGCTTGACAACTTTACCGAGGGAGTTATCCGGATGCCATTCTTTTGTCGTTGCCTCATAGGCAATCTGTTCTTCACCTTTGAAATGAGTATGCGGATCGATAATCCATGGTTTTTTGGCCAACACAACCTCCGAGGCCAAAAGGAAGAGCATTGTGCAAAGGATAAATTTATTCGACATTCTGATCACTTCCCGTCTTACTTATTATCTGTATTAAATTCAGTCTCGGAACTGGTCACCAATTTTCTCTGACTCAGGTAATTTACATCACTTTGCCGATTGACGTACAATTGATTGTAACAGGAATGTGAATCGCTGACTTAACCGCTGTAAACCACTCGGGTGCCGAGTAATCAATTGGAATTCAATCCCTACGAATCACCGGACGCGAACCTCGCTGCAGAAGCTATTTGGTCAAAAGAAGAACAACAACTCTGGCAAGTTGCTCTCAGGCAAAAGTATCTAATGTGGTTCCTGCTCATCTTTATTGCCAGCAATGTCATTTTAGGATTTGGATCTTCTGTTTATGAACCACTCAGTGGCGAAGAGTATGAGTTAGATGAGACGATCTCAGCAATCGCTTTAACTGCATTTGCCATCAGCTGGTGTGTCATCACGTTTAATCTTGTAAAGATGGAACTAATCCGGCGCAGTAAAATAACGGCCGCGTTGGTTATCACAGGGATGCTGATTCCAGGACTCAATCTGTTTGTCCTGTTGGGAATCAACGGAAGTGCTACAAGCTTTCTTCGCAGACATCAGGTTCGTGTCGGATTATTTGGAGCAGAAATGGGAGACATTCGTCGTAATCTGGAGAAAAAGGTTGGTGAGACAGATCCAGATAAAATAAAAACGGCCTCCACTTCCCAAACTCCTGTGATGGCTCAAATGGCTCTTCCCATTGAACCTGCCCCATCGCCTATGACGGCAAAGATTGTGCCTGATATAAAATCTAAAGAGTCCAAGTAGCTAGCCCTAAGTTCAGGTTCGTAACGAAATTCAACTGCCCTCGTTCCCGGCTCCTTTAAAAAGATTTGGGGGAGTAGAAATTGACGGTGCCCGGGTATTGGCTACGTCTTCTACTCCCCCTCCTCCGGAATGTAGGCTAGAAGACTTTCTGGACATATCAGTCCTCTACTAATAACAGGTACAATCAACGTCCCAACAGGGCGCATAAAATAGATTTTTTTAAAAAGAAAACAGCCCCTGAACAATCAAGGGCTGTTTCGAGATTCTTAAAGTGCTTCCAGGCAAGCCTTTGAACTAGCTGTAATGGATTTCCACGCCTTCCAATCGCTCTTTCAAAGCTTCCACGGCTGCTCGCTTAATACGGGGCGTATGCAATAGCCATACTTCCTTTAGGCTAGGAAGATTCCGGATTTGATCTAAATCATCGTCTCGGTGACGATCATAGAACAGAATCCTAGTCACTCGGCCAAACTGATTCAAAATAAGGCGGGCGCCAATATCTTCGAGGGCACCGATCGCATCAGGGTGGTCTGGCCCTAAATCAACTTCAGGCTCTTCTTCTGGTTCTTCTGGCTCTGATTCTTCTGAAGCTTCCTCATTTGAAGATTCTTCGCTTCCATCATCAGAATCATCACCTTCGGCATCTTCTTCTACTTCGATGTATTCATATTCAACATCACCGTCGAGTTCTTCATCTTCGTCGACTTCGATGTATTCGTATTCATATTCAACGTCATCATCGTCTTCATCAACATCATCGACTTCGACGTACTCGTATTCTACATCGTCTTCATCTTCGTCTTCGTCGTCAGACTCGTCTTCATCTTCATCTTCGACGTCTTCATCTTCATCCTCGTCGGATTCCTCATCTTCCGATGCTTCATCGTCATCATCGTAGTCATCATTGAGTCCAGCAGCGAATTCATCTTCGTCGCCTTCATTCAATGCATCTTCAAGCTCGTCGTCGACATCCGTATCGGAGTCTTCCTCGAGTTCATCGTCATCTTCTACTTCTTCCCATTCATCATCGACAAATAGGTCATCGTCTTCGGGATGGTCAACCATCAATTACTCCAGATCGGACTAATGGTAGGTAACAGAAACCAGACTGCAAGCTACAGTCTCCACAGAGAAATATGTGTCCATTTAAGCTAACACATCACGTGGAATTCGTCACCACCTTTAAGCATCTATCAAACGGTATTTTAATCACAAAGTTAAGGCTTAACTAGATTCCTAATTGTTCGCTGGTGAAGCGATAGTCCAACGGAGCCTGATCCCAATCCGTATCACCAACAAACAGACAACCGGAACTCGGGTGTTCCTGATACATTGCTGAATCCATGTCTTCAGTGGCAGTTGTTAATACTAGTTTCACCCCGTCAGCAGTATTCAACAACAAAGGACAAGTCACTCTCGGCGCCTGGGCACACCGCCATTCCGCTTCGACTTCACCTGTGGCCAGATTAAACTGCCTGGCTACTCCATATTCAGAAGCCTGTGGATTATAAAATGCAATGATCACACTACGTCCATCTGGAGTTGCCACCATCCCATCCGGAAAGATCTCGAGATGTGTCAGATCCAAAATAACGTCCGGTTCGCTAAGTGTGCCTTCCTTCGTATTCAGTCGATAACGTACCACCTGTTGGGTCGGCGTATCGATATCCAGTAAAGACCATCCTTCGATGTCGGCTGTAATCACTTTACCATTGGAACAAATCTGATCATCACGTAAGCGAATCAACTCCCAATCCTCGGCACGCCAAAAATACAACCCAGCCTTTTTCGTGGCAAACTCAAGGTCTTTGGCACCAAAGACGATTCCCTCTTCAAACGGGATACCGTCGTTTATGATAGTGTTTTCCACTGACGAATCGATGGACTCGCTAACCGCTCGGTATTCACCTGTGGCCGTATCGACAAACATCACCTGCCGCTCAATGCCGGCAACATACACATCTTTCGCTTCCGTGGGAAATGCAAACCCCGGTCGTCCCGGCAATTCGTAATTTGTGTTGGTTCGTCCATTCCAGTCAAAGACATTTAATGACCCACATTCAATATCCTGAGCATGTTGGATGGCAACCCAACTGAACATTTCTACACCACAGGCAATAGGCCCTTCCGGCAGAAATCGCAATTGAGAGCTATCTGGTGCAAACAAAACTTCGGCATCACGAACTTGCATTCGATAAACTCCTCACTTTCATGTGTTATACATTCGGGTTACCTACGGAACCATAACTCGGCCACCAGAAGCTACTATCGTCTGTCCGGTCATGAAACTGGACTCTTCACTCAGTAAAAACCGAGCAACAGCTGCTAATTCTTCCGGTTCTCCGATCCGTCCCAATGGAGTCGCTCCGATCACCATTGTGTGATATTCAGGAGTCAGGGTATGGGCCATTTCAGTCTCTGTCAGCCCCGGACAAACGCAATTGACTCGCACACCATCTCCCGCCCAGGCTTCCGCCATACACTGCGTCATCGCTATCACTCCGGCTTTAGAAGCAGAGTACGCAATTTGATTCATTCGCGGACGTAGACCCGCTATCGAAGAGAAGGTGACTATTCTTCCAAACTGACGTTGCTGCATTTCTTCGATGACCGAATATACCATGTTAAAGGTACCATCCAGATTGATATTCATCGTTGTCTTCCAACGCTCCCATGTCATATCATCTGCAGCGCCAGGAATACTAATTCCGGCAGCACAAACCAGCATGTCGATCGGGCCAAAAGCTTCTCGTGCAGCAGCAGCAACGGCATTCGCTGAATCCGGTAAGGAGTTATCGCCTTTCACGGCGACGGCTTTACCACCGCCAGCCTGAATTTCCTCGACCGTAGCCACGGCATCATCATCTCGTGACAAATAATTCAAGGATACGGATGCCCCTTCACTTGCCAACCGAATCCCTAACGCCTTACCAATTCCCCGTGTACCCCCGGTAATCAGGACGTGTTTTCCTTCAAATGACATCGCAATTCCTTACCTATGTGTTTTGAGTCCCGAATGGTTAGGCTCAACAAACTTACTCATCAACTGTCGCTATTTTAACGGTCCTGCAGATCTGATTGGTTTAGGCCAACATCTTTTTCACCAGATTACCGTGTACATCTGTCAGGCGATGATGACGCCCCTGGTACTTAAACGTCAAGCGAGTATGTTCCAGCCCCAGGCAATGTAACAACGTTGCATTTAGATCATGTATGTGAATTGGATCTTCTTCAATGTTGTAGCTAAAATCATCTGTCTTACCGATTACCTGCCCTGCCCTGACACCACCTCCAGCAGCCCAAATGGTAAAACAACGCGGGTGGTGATCACGACCGTAGTCAGTCTCGGTTAACGTCCCCTGACAATAAACCGTACGTCCAAATTCACCTGCCCAGATTACCAACGTATCTTTAAGCATGTCACGCTGTTTTAAGTCCTGAATCAAAGCAGCCGAAGCTTGATCGGTTGCCGCTGCCTGTTTGCGAATCCCTTTTGGCAAAAATGTGTGTTGATCCCATCCCCGATGATAGAGTTGAATAAACCTTACACCACGCTCGGCCAACCGGCGTGCCAGCAAGCAATTCGCAGTGTAACTACCCGGCGTGTTGACGTCATTCCCGTACTGCTCAAGAATGTGTGCCGGTTCATTTGAAAAGTCTGTCAATTCCGGTACAGATGCCTGCATGCGAAAGGCCATCTCATACTGTGAAATCCGAGTTTCGATTTCAGGATCTCCCACCTCTTCTCTCCGCCGTTGATTGAGTAAAGCGAGATCATCCAGTAAAGCTCGGCGATCCTTACGAGTAACACCAGGTGGATTCGACAGAAATAGCACTGGATCCCCAGTTCGTCGCAATTTGACTCCCTGATGATGTGAAGGCAAAAAGCCTGCTCCCCATAGTCGGTCATATAACGGCTGACCTCCCTCTCCGGAGGTCATTGCAATGAATGTCGGCAGATCATCATTAAGGCTTCCGAGCCCGTACGACAACCAGGCACCAAAACTAGGGCGTCCTGCAATTTGAGTTCCGGTTTGCATCAGAGTGATGGCCGGATCATGGTTAATCGCTTCGGTGTACAACGTACGTATAAATGTCACGTCATCGACAATGCCTGAAGTATGCGGTAGCAATTCACTAACCCACGCTCCACTCTGACCGTATTGCTTGAAGTCGAATATAGATGGAGCAATTGGAAAACTAGCCTGACCTGCGGTCATCCCTGTCAAACGCTGACCATTTCGTACGCTGTCTGGTAAATCATCACCAACCCATTGTTCTAGCTTTGGCTTGTGGTCATAGAGGTCGATTTGCGAAGGAGCACCACTTTGGCACAAGTATATAACTCGTTTCGCTTTCGCTGGAAAGTGAGGTACCTTTTGCGCCGGGGCATTATCTGCAGCAAATAAGCTATTCATTGCTGCGGCAGCAATCGAAACACCTCCCCCCATGAGAAAATGACGCCTGTTATGTAACCACCCAGCCTTTGTGATGACACTCTGTTCAGTAGGATTGTTCGATTCCATCGTATCCTATTCCCTGTTAATCACTTCATCGAGATTCATCAACATACTGGCAACAGCTGTGTACGCTGCCAACTCACTGACATCTAAATCAGCCGCCGGTATACTTTCACCAAAACTAACCAATTCCTTTGCTGCATCGGAATCAGCAGCATATCGTTTTAAGTTCCGTTGTAGAGAGTTGGCTAGGACGCTTACTTCATAGTCAGACGGTTCACGACTGGTAACCTGACGCCAACCCCAACGTAATCTCGCCGCTGGCGATTTTTCTGTAAGCATCATCTGCTGAGCCAGATTTCTGGCAGCCTCGACATAAGAAACTTCATTCAGTAATGCCAAAGCCTGAAGAGGGGTATTTGTGCGAGACCTTGAAAGCACACAAATCTCGCGGCTAGATGCATCGAACGTCACCATAGTTGGAGGAGGAACCGTACGTTTCCAGAAAGTGTACATCCCTCTACGATACAAATCCTCTCCAGTTCCCTGATCATAAGCCTGACTTGCAATTTCCTTCCACAATCCTTCAGGTTGATAAGGTTTGACACTGGGGCCACCAATTTTCCCATTGAGTAATCCACTAACGGCTAATGCCTGATCACGGAGAGTCTCTGCCGGGAGGCGTAATCGCGATGCTCTTCCTAACCAAATATTCTCCGGGTCCTGTCGGAGATGCGTTTCACTAACATACGAATCCTGCATGTAGGTGCTGCTAGTAACTAGTAACTCCACCAATGCCTTAACATCCCAATCATTACTACGGAACTCGACAGCCAACCAATCTAATAAACGCGGATGAGTAGGTGGAGCTCCCTGAGAACCGAAATCCTCCAGAGTTTTCACAACCCCCCGCCCAAAAAACTGGTGCCAAAACCGATTAACAATCACACGTGCTGTGAGAGGATTTTGGTCACTGACAATCCAGCGAGCCAAATCCAAACGAGATTCGAATGCCTGTCCGTCTGGACCTTTTAGTAGAGACCTGGGTATGTTCATCGTGACTTCTGCGCCAGGGTTATCGTATTGCCCACGAATGAGCACATGTGTTTTGCCCCGGTCGACATTCTCCTGCATGACCATGGACGTCGGAATCGTCTCTACAAACCTGCGTGTCGTTGATTCTAATGCGCGAAGTTTTCGATAATCGTCGCCTTGTGCAGATGAATCCACCTGATCCAAATAGTAGTGCAATAGCTTTTCGCTCTGTGCGACGGTCGGTTGCTTCATACCAGCAATTTCCGCAGGCGTCTGAGGAACAGCCAGACTGCGAATTTCCTGAGGACTCAAGTCACGAAGGTAGAAGCGAGTTTCATCTAGTAGGCCATTCAAATGATGCTGATCACCTTCGGCTCCAATGACCATTGTAGAATTCGTTTTATAGGTTCCCGTGAAGATATCCAGCAGTACATCCAATTCCTGGCGTTCCCCGTTCACGTAGATTGCCATTCCGCGAGCCATCTGCGTACCATCGGAAGTAAACGCAATATGATTCCACTGACCAGATTCAATCGGCTGCTTCGTTTTCAAGCGAACGGAATCGTCAAGCCAACGAGGACCAAAGTTAACTTGGACGTGATTATCAACCAATCTCCAGCTAAATCCTTGGGGCCGACGATCCTCAGGATTGAGCATACTCATGATCGTGCCTGTCGATGGCTGTTCCACCTTGATCCAGGTACTCAGCGTTAGCTTTTGGTGACCGGCAAATTGCACGATCGCCCCTCCGCCAATTCTGTAGCTCTGATCTAACTTGATGGCCTGCCCTTGAACGCCCTCAACAAATTGAGCTTCGTCGCGGTCGATCACAGTCGCTTCATATAACTCCTTGTCGACCTCACCAGTATTGATGACATCGTAATCCTTCGCCTTCCCCTCCACTTCGTATGTCTTTTGTTTATGGCTTCCGTCCCAATTAAATTGAATCATTAAATCCTGGTGGATGACCGGCTTGACCATATCGACCGTCTCTCCCAGATTCGTCATGCGAGATTGAATGGCTTTACTATTTTGATCCAATCGTTCTCGCAATCGTGCCGCCTCTGACTGGTAGTCTTTCAATTGCATAGCCATCTGGCGAGTCGGAGCTTTGATGACTGGGAACGAATTCCCATATTTAATCACTCTCCCTCGCTCGGGAATGTTATTAAAGAATGCCATCACTTCATAGAATTCTCGTTGAGAAATCGGATCATACTTATGATCATGGCAGCGGGCACATCCCATTGTCAGTCCCAGCCAGACGGTGGCTGTGGTATCCACTCGGTCCACAGCATACTCAACCAGATATTCTTCAAAGACAATACCACCTTCGGAATTTGACCGATGATTCCGATTGAATCCCGTCGCAAGCACCTGCTCGGTAGTGGCATCAGGAAGTAGATCTCCTGCGAGCTGCTCGATAGTAAAATCCCTGAAAGACTTATTACTATTGAACGCATCGATCACCCATTCTCTCCAACGCCACATATGACGTTCACCGTCAGTTTGATAGCCATTGGTATCTGCATAGCGGGCCACATCCAGCCACTGCATCGCCATCCGTTCACCATAGCGATCACTATCCAGCAAACGACGAACCACTCGTTGGTACGCTTCAGTTGAATCGTCTTCCAGAAACGCGGCAACTTCCTGTTGCGTTGGAGGAAGGCCGGTTAAATCAAGCGTTACACGTCGAATCAGTTTCTCTTTCGAAGCAACTTTGGAGGGAGTGATACCGCGTTCTTTCATTTTAGCCAGTACAAAAGCATCTATTTCATTCGACACCCACGGATCACTGGCTACCTTAGGCAAGGATACCTGTACGGGAGCTTCAAATGCCCAATGATCCTTCCAGACCGCTCCTTCTTCAATCCAAGTTTTGATAAGCTCCTTTTGTTCCGAACTTAGCCGAACCTGAGCTTCCTCTGGGGGCATGGCGACTGCCGGATCAGTGGCCGTAATTCGTTGGTACAACAAACTATTTTTTGCATCGCCCGGCAAAACTAATACCTGACCATCATGTTTTTGATAGAGGCTCTGCTTGAGATCCAGGCGTAAATCAGCCTGCTGATTTTCCTGATCCGGACCGTGACAGTGATAACAAGTATCGGACAGGATCGGTCGAATATCTCTGGCGAAATCTACCGTCGCAGGAGGGGCGGCAAGAACCGACAGGGAGCCTAAGAATAACAGAGGCTGCAGCAATAGTGGAATGACATTTCGAGACATTGTATTCGCTGGTAGTGACGCGTATTTCAGGAACTATGTATCTTCTAAGATACCAAATTCCCAGCTTCCATTCCGGCGTATCGTGCAATCAACCCCGGCACCTAGCGACATTATCGGTCTCAACTCAATTGCTGTTTTTGAGCAATTTCGCGTCGAACGGTGAGAGCAACCAGGGACCTTCGTTATAATCTTCAGGAATGGGATCCGGAAAAGACTCACCGGTCAATTCAGTGAGTGCCCAAGAGGCTCCTGTATGAAGAGAATTGAAACCTGGCTCTCCACTTCGCATTGTTTGTTCACGATATTTATGCAAGGCAGCAATGGTCTCAGGGGTATTCGATCCCATACGAGCAAGACCAATTGCACACATTCTTTTCACCAGCACATCCTCCGGAGGAATTGGAGCTTCATCGGTGAGTCGAGTAAACAATAGTTTGGCGACCTCTGGATCTCCAGTGAGGTCTCCTTCCCAAATTTTCCCCAGAGCCCAAGCTGCAGAAGCTCGTACTCGAAATCGCAATGCCTGTTCTTTGCGTGTAAACTGTTGGAGTAATTTAGAAGCCGGTTTGTACTTCATTTGCCCGAACATCTGATAGAGATGAGCAAATTGTTCGTTAATCGAAAACTCCAAATCCCGAGGGAGTTTCTCCCCGAGAAATTCAAGCTTTCTACCATCGCAATACGCTAGAGCAGGAGCCAGAGTAGCTGTTACCTGTAATCGTCTTAATGCCCAAGCCGCTGTGACTAACACTTCTGGACGTTCAGACGTTAGCAAACCCAATGCGTCTAGTGCCACCTGCGTCTGTTCTAATTCAACGGCCATATGCAATCCCTGTTCCTGCACTCTCCAAGAATCCGAAGAAACAGAACGCTGAGTTACCTGGATAATGCCAGGACGCAACTCGGGCTGTTCGGCGAGCTGAATCAACCAATTCCGCACTTGTGTCCGTAGTTCTGGATCTGCATCATCCAAATATTGTGCAAGTGTCACCAAAGTATCCGACGCGACAGTCTCATATAACGCCGTGACGTAAGCCAAGCGAGAACGCTTATTGCGATGAGATTCTAATACCTCGGATAGTTCCAGAATACTTTGGGGATTCCAAGCAATCAGCGACTGCGCTGCAAGTCCTGAAGCGACATAACTAAGGGAAGCACAAAGCCGCTGATTAATCTCAACCGCCTGATCTTGCTCTTGTTCACCGGGGGTCGGTGACGCCAGAGCAGCAGCGATAACCAAATCGCTGGAGGTCCCAATGGATAATGCAGCGGCTTCAGTCAGATAAGGACGTTTGGAATAAGCAGCTATGGCCTGCGCAGCTTCGAGTCTCAGTGAATTCCTGTTCGCTCGATTTACAGCATAATCGACAAGTTGCTGATGATCATCGTCTGAACCATTACTCGCAAGTCCATTGAATGCCAAACGCATCAGCGAGATGGACGTAGGTCGCTCAATACGTTTTCGCCAAATGTCCAATAAGGCTTCCGATTGCCAACGACGCAGCGCATCTTCCACGATTAGAGACATCTCGAATTCACCAGCCGTCACTGCTTCCACAAAAACACTTTCGGCCTGTTTTGCATCCTGCAAAACTAATGCGGAAGCTGCTGTATGGCGTAGCACTTTTGAATTTTCTTTGTCGGCACAGATGGCAATCAGTGGATCAATCGTCATTTCCAATCCAGGCAGCTTTTTAACTGACGCCATCCTGATTGTCTCCACCGCGTCGACCCGTATTTCGTTGGCTTCTGATGCCAAGGCAGCCAACCAAGTTGGAATTAACCGATCTGCTACAACCAAAATCTTTTGCTCATGTAACATGACCGGATCAGCAAACATCGGCCAATCATTCTTAATGATGTTGTCCTGAGCATTCACTGGTACTGCCAATATGGAATTACCAACTATCAACAGCACAAGTAAAGCGAATTGTCTTAAGCTAAAAAACATCTAATTCAATCTCAATTCTATGTGTCTGGATCCTGAATCTATTTCCTACTGAGGCTTGGTCAACAACTTGATTCTGATGTAGAGCAATACAAAGCATACGAGTGAAATTCCTGCATTGATCACCCAATTCCAGGACATCCAGATGGAAACGCGTTGAACACCCATCCCTTCTAATGGAACCTGTACGGCAGCCCAGAGATCGGTCGTAGGAGCATTCCAGATTTCCTGAGGCGCCAACAAAGTAAATTCGGCTGCATCAAATCCAGGTGTCCCCATAATCGTCAGTGCGGTGGCGAGAGGATTTACAACCAACGCCTTTTCAACCGTCTCTACATTAAACGGTGCCCCTTTTCCAAGCCAAAACAGGAAGGTCCCAGCAAAGATCATAATCACTATTGAAAACGAAACTGCCGTTGCCGTCGCTGTCGCTTTGAACAAGCTACTCACCAAAGCACTAATCGCCAGCACCATGATGCAAGTCATGAGAAGGCAAACGCACACCTGCCATATTTGGGTGACCAACGTAAAATCAATCACCATCAGGACGATATAACCGGGCAAAGTTGCCAGGACGATGAGAAAGATTGTCACAGCAACGCTAAGGAGTTTCCCAATTAGAATGCGTCGAGAGTTGATTGGTGTCAATAAAAGGAGCCGCCAACTTCCTGATTCAAGCTCGGAACTAATTAATCCGGAAGCCAGACTGGGTGTAATGATCACGACAAGTCCAACCTGTAGCACGACCATTATGCCACCGATCACATCAACACCCCACTGTTCGGTATAGACCGTGGACTGAATTGCTAAGAAGAGTGAGATAACGACGCAGACCACCATCGTTCGTATAATCCAGTGAACTCGACCAAATCGTCGACTGCGAAATTCCTTGATGAGAATAGGATTCACGTACCCAGGAATTAAAGGGGCTCGTTTCTTGGGATCCATTCCCATATACAGAATCATACGAAAGCGTTGAGCAAAACGACTCATCTGATGCGTCATGACGCCTGCACTTCTGGCACGATCCAGAATTCTACGATTCAGTTGCACCAAGGCGATGACAATAAAGACAACCGATAGAACGGAAGCCTGAATGACATAATTGAGGACCGAATCAACATTGGTATCCAATCCCTGAGCCCCCACGTCTCCATGACCAATAATATCCATCACGGGAGGCAAGGGAGAAATGCATCGAAAGAAACTCGCTACCTCAGCCAAAAAGCCAGGCTGCCCTTGTAGGTACAGGTGAGGTCCCAAAACCACGACGGACATAAACAGCACTAGGCCATATGTAATTTTTAATGCGCTATCGATGGACCCAGCCAGACAGCTCACCATCAACCCCATGGTTGAGTACTGCAACGCGGCCAACAGAAGAATTCCGTACAGTGGCAGCACCTGCTGATTCATTGAGATTCCTCCCATGACAAAACAGGCTGCCAGAGAAGGAACACTCAATATGAGCAATTGGAGAACGAAAATCATGACGCCAGCTAGTTTGCCGAAATAGATGTCCGTTGGCTTCATTGGAGAATTCAGCAGCAAGGCCAGAGTACCACTATTGCGTTCCCGGATCACCGAAGTGGCAGGAAATACTGGCACTAGAAAAATGAGAGCGGTCAGGATACCGTAGGAAAACAGCTTGAACACCTGCATTGACTTCACGCCAGTGATGTCTGCAATAGGGTCAACCGGCCAGCGTAATAACAATAGCAAGGCGAAGAGTACCACCAAGGCTGCTTGAATAATCAGGGCCTTGCGAGTTCTCATCATACCGATAAGTTCGCGTTGTACGATTGGATTTTGTAACATCTTGTTGTGCTCTGGAGTACCTTTCCTAAACCATCTTGGCTCGATCTTCTTTGGTCACCGTCAGGAAAGCATCTTCCAGGTCCGTTTGTACTTCATGAAATTGGGCTATCGGGATATTCGCCGTGACAAGCGAATTAAGCAATTGAGCCATTCCCTGATCCGTCAAATTTGCCCGAAATCGAATGAGTTCTTCTGTCTTACTGCCAGCAATTTCTGCGATATCCGAATGGCCTCGGACGATTTCCTGCGCTTCATCAATCCGTTCGGCACCATGGAGGTGAATTTCGACCATTCTCATCTGGCCCAGTTGCTCGTTGATTTCGGCCATCGTTCCGGACGCTCGTAATTTGCCGCCACTGATGATAGCAATCTCGTCACAGATTCTGGAGAGTTCCGGCAGGATGTGACTTGTCACAATCAGCGTCTTACCGAGTTCTGCGAGCCGTAATAGTAAGTCACGCATTTCGATACGGGCTTCGGGATCGAGACCGTTGGCAGGCTCGTCGAATATTAATACCTCTGGGTCATGCAACAACGTTCGTGCAATACCCACTCTTTGTTGCATTCCATGACTTAGTGCTTCGACATAGCGATCCTGCATATACGTCGCACGAGTGATTTCAAGCACTTCCTGAATTCGTACTTTCCGTTCCCTTTTTGGGATCTTAAAGGCGGCACCGAAGAAGTCTAAGTACTCACGCACACGCATGTTAGGATATGGCCCGAATTTATCGGGCATGTAGCCAACCAGCTTTTTAATTTTGTGAGATTCTGTGACACAATCAGCGCCGGCAATTAAGGCGCGACCAGCTGTCGGACGCGCCAATCCCACTAGGATTTTAATCGTAGTCGTCTTGCCAGCACCATTAGGACCAATAAACCCAAGAATCCGGCCCCGTTCGACCGTCATCGACAATTGATCGACGGCAGTGAATTCACCGAACTTCTTAGTCATATTCTCTATGACAACAACCTTCTCACTCATGGATTCTCATTACTCCAGTCTTTACGACTTAGTCTTTTCTGTTTCTCTGTTAGGGAGATAACTTGACTTCACCTTCCAAGGCAACGTCTACATCATTGATTTGCCAGGTATAACGGCTTTCACGATCTCTATTGGCTTCAAAGGACTCACCCGGAATTGGTTCTAAACCAACGTTGATGCCTAAAAAGATCTGACCATCTTCATCAACTTTTAAATGCGTAGGATTGTCAAACACAAACACTTCCTGACCATTCGGACTTTTACGAGTGTCGATAATCTCGGCATCATATAATCCTTCTTCGTTGAGAACACGTCCAACCGAATTGACGATTCGTTCACCAGCCTGCAGATCCACAGTCACGGTTGCTTTGGTAATGGTGGCTGGCATGACTTCCGGTGGCACATTGACTTTAAGCCACATCTGATGAGACGAATTCATTTTCTCGTCACTCCATTGCTCTTTCTTAAAGTCGTAGGTGGTCGATCCGCCCGTCCCTGTAATTTGATTACTTGGATAGAACGAGGTCAGGATGGAGGGAATCATGAATTTCTCACCCGGTGCAGTCTTGGTTATCTTCAAAGGAATTACGGTCAATGCCGAACCGATAACTTTCTGTTCTCCGGGGAAATCAATTCCCAAATCCAACGGGTCACTCCACACGAAAATCGAGGGTACATTAGGAAACTTCAACACGTTAGCATTTTCGCGTTTCAAAAGTGCATTGATGAAATTGATTCGACTTCCTGTTTCTTCATCAACAATCGACGTCGTTGTATCGAATTGAGAATCCGCCAATTCCTCTGTACCAATAATCAGTTTGCCATCGACAAATTGCACAGGCACACGTTCCCCAGCAGGATTGACAAGGAGCCCGTTCTTAAGATTAGCCAGAGGTCCAAATTGATACTGTCCTTGCAAGCCCGTTTCACTGAACTCTGCCGCAGTAAATATGACTTCTTCGGACGCGACGAGCTTTTCAAACGGGAATGGACGAACCGTACCACCAGGAATCTTTAGTTTTTCCCAGTGCCAGGATTCCAGGTCATCCCAAACCATTTGAATATTTTGGCCTGTCAATTCCTGAACATCCGGCCAGAATATCGTGCCATCGGAGACCTGAATATCACCTTCCAAGGTCTCTTCACTATAAACCGCTCCAAACCCCCGAACTGCGAGCTCACGCGAATCGTTGTCTACATTAACAAATTGGACGGACGCAACGAGGTTCTCAAGTGTGTTTCGTTTTGAGGATCCAACAAAATACAAATAAACGCATGTAACTAAAACCAGTATAGGGCCGGCAATCAGCATGCGTTCCAATCGCCCCTTTTGATGCATGTTGTAACCAAAACCGCACAACAGCAGAAAAAAGACTCCGAAGACGATGGCGATGTGTTCCCGAGCCACGATTTCAAATCCGACCTTTGAAAAAAGGTAGTCGCTCATCTCTTCCACGCGGCTGGTCCCCAGATGCGTCTGCATGGCCAATCGTTTATCCTGCGCATCAGCCGATTCATCATCTGTCTCAGCGGTCATCTCAGATAAAGCCAGATCTGTTACCGCGACATCCGTCATCGCCTTTTCTGTCTGAGAAAAGAAGCGAAGGCCCAATTCTTGGAGAGGCACTAGCGGCAACAATTCATAGGACGTAGAAAAGGGTTTGGGATATGATAATCCACGAGATTCCAGAGTTGTAAACAGAATCTCACCATTACCATATTTCTTCCAAAAGGCGGCTGGAGCCCCGTTTAACTCATAATAGACTTCGACATTTTCAGCATAGACAATGGCATTCGTAACCGGTTCGTCATATTCAAACGCCACAAGTGGCTCCGAAGTGTGAACAGATTGCAAGTTAACTGAGGTGAGTTGTTCCGTCCCCAGATCGGTTAGCTCAATAGAATCCCCCAAAAGCCGTTGCGCAAATTCGACACCTGTCGCATCCAACATCACCCACAACCGGCCTCCATTGGCAACCCAATTTCTGATCGTCCCCAACATAGCAACGTGATGCTTCACCTGTGGATCAGCAATCACTAATTGGTCCAGACTATCCAACGCGATTGGAGTCGCAAGCGTACCAACGCCCTGAGGGATAAAAACGGAAGCCCCGGTCTGCTGATCCTTCTTAATCGCTCTCAACATTCGCAACGTGATACTGTCGATACTTTCAACATCTATCCCCTCGTTGGTGAGACGTTTTTGCAAATCCAATAATTCCGTTGCGTCCGGGCCCATATAACCTAGTGCTGGCTGATTAAAGTCTGTGCTGATCTGAGCTTTATCCAGTGGTGTCTTGAGTGGGCTTAGAACAGGGATCTCCTGGCCATTTTCAAGTCGCCAGATTCGTGAATTGAGAAATAGAACACTGTACTTGAAACGTTTTTGACTTGGCGTGTGATCTGGAATTCGGATCGGATAGGAAACAACCCTGACCGTCTTCGGAGGAATGCTAAACTTACGTGTAAATTGAATCGCATTCTTCGCCAGATCTTCCGTTTCCCAATTAGCACGGATAATCATCTCATGCGATTTGGCTGTAGGATTCCAGACTTCACAAGAGATAATTCCCCAACGTCGAGGTACGTAGGCTGAGAACCCTGATTGCACGGCAATACGTTGTACTACTGGTTCAGTCAGAGTTTCCATCTGAGGTCCAGGGTCCACTAAACCTGCAGGCTCATTAGACGGCGGGGCCGTTTCTGACGGCAAAGGGGGCTGGGCCACTAGGGGCGAGACGAGAATCACCACGCAGACTAACATGCTGACATGGCACACTAGTCGTTGCATTTTGGAAGTCGGTAATTTACCTACCATTTTTACACGCCTTCGAATTTAAGCTAATCTCTTAATGATGAAACTGAGTAAAGAGTTGATATGATGGTGATTATTCTGTGATGACAACGCTGGACAGGTTATCACGGATCGCTTGTTTCCCAGAATCTCCCAAACTACTACAAAACTCAACATTGAGATCTTCAAGATCTTTAAGAGTAAACAAATGACTAACTCCGTCATCTGTGATTTGAGTGGAGCGAAGGACTAAAGCTTTTAAGGCCGTTAGTTTTCCGACATGTTTCAAGCCGTCATCTGAAACACCCGTTTGATCGAGATTTAATTTCGTGAGTCCTGTTAATTGGGACAGATTTTCCAATCCAGCATCAGTAACCTGAGTGGCCCAGAGATTTAAGTCCGTCAGGGAAGTCAATTCCTTAAGGCTGGCAAGTCCTTCGTCGCCCACTTGAGATTCACTTAAATCCAGACGGGAAAGAGATTTCATTCCTGCCAATGCCGGCATTCCATCCGAGCCAACCAGCGTGCCTCGAACTTTGAGATACTTCATCTTCTCAAGACCTGCTAAATGTTGCATTCCAGCACTGGTGATAGCCGTCTGATACATCTCCAGATTTTGTAAGCTCTTGAGTTGACCAATACTCTTCAACCCTTCATCGCCGACCCGAGTGTCATCAAGTCCTAGGTGAACCAGACTGGAAAGCCCGGTAATGTGAGCCATCCCTGCATCCGTGATTTGTGACCCCCAAACACGAAGGAACTTTAGCGACTTAATACCAGCCACATGCTTTAATCCTTCGTCTGAGATATTAATGCACTCCTTAAGATCCAATAAGACAATGTCTGTACGATCCTTTAGTAAAGCCAGACCATCGTTCGAAATCTTACAACGCACCATCTTAAAGCGTTTGAGATTTTCAAGCTGCAATAAAGTACCAAGCCCTGCGTCAGTCACATCCGTTCGTTGCAGGTTTATCTCCTCCAGACTTGGGACTGCCAACAACAATTCCATTCCAGCATCCGAGACTCTGGTTTCTCCCAGATCCAAAGACTTGAGAGACTTGAGTTCTTTTAAATGAACCAAATCTTCGTCACTTACATCGGCTCCGTTGAGGACGAGCTTTTCAGTGTTGGGGACACCTTTGAGAACACTTAGGTCTACCTTCTCTCCGAATGCGCCGCCGAAATCGACAGTGGTCACAAAGCCGTCATCATCTTTATAGGCTTCACCGTACATATCCTCGATTTTTGTAATTGCTTCGGGATCATCGTCTTGCTTAGGTTCGACGACAGGTTCTTCTACTTCAGGTGTAACCTCGGGAGTTTCGACCTGTCCGACTGGATCGGCTCCTTGTTCTTGTTCCGACTCATCCGAGGAACATCCAAACATTGTAGCCGACATCAAAACAAAACAGGTTAATCCTGCAAAACGAGTAAGACTCATTTAAAATTATTCCTTAAGCACAAAAATCAAGATCATGAGCAGCTACGTCGAAACCTAATGTTTACCCGATAAAATCCAGCAATAAATAAAAGGTTAGACGTCGCAACAAAGTCCTATTCCAGTCACATACCAAGAGATAGGTACTATTATTGAGAAGATATTAATAGTTCAGGTTAATCCAGAACCCTATGTTTCACAATGACAAGAACTGGTGTCCTAGGTATATATAAAGAAGCAAAATTACTGTCCTTTTGATACCAATGGGCTCTCAATCACTGTGGATTTAGGCATTATTCTGGCATGCTGCGCATCGGGCCTGCTTTTGGGGGCGTTGAAGCGCATTCGATCGACAACTCTTCTGGCTCCATGGTGTTGGTTAATCACAACGATTTGGAGTATTGCACTAGCCCATACACTCGAGCCAAGCTCAGATTCACCTCGGGATCAGCATTGGATTGAGGCATTGCAATTCAGTGCGCATGCGTTCGTTTTTTGCCCTTTCATGTCATTGCTAGGTGCTCGGCGACCTCAGAATAAGATGTGGGAATTCATTGTCTTTTCCTTATGGCTCGTCTTAATTCTTCCTGCATTGGAAACCGTCCTTCTCAGCCCAGGCCGTCAGGCAGACACGCAGGGTATTCGGGCTTGGTTCATGCTGATCCTGATTTTTGTCTCCGCACTGAACGTCATACTCAGTCGCTTTTGGATCAGTGGCATCTTGGTGGGACTAGCACAGTACCTGCTAGTCAATCCTAATCTCCCGGACTGGGCGCATTTGAATGAGCGTTTTGCCGGACAGGCCATGGAAGCGGGATTGGCGATGGCCATCCTCGCATTCCTAGTAGCTTTTCTAATACCAAAGCCAAATCGCAAATCGCTTCGAGATGAAGATCGAGTCTGGCTTGATTATCGGGATATGTTCGGCGGCATGTGGGCACTACGAATTAAGGAACGTATTAATACTTCAGCAACCATGTACGACTGGGATCTACGACTTACCTGGAGAGGATTTGTAACTGCGGACGGCTCACAATTACCCGACCAACTACCAGCTAAAATCGAGAAGATATTACATAACCACTTCTACAGCCTCATGCGGAAATTCGTGCCGCGGGAATGGATCACGACACGACTTCAACGCCCTGATTCCGAAAGGCTTGCGTCTCAAACAGAACATGACCAGGCGTGATTATCTTGAAATCATCGACCACCTCCCTACTTAGCCAGCCCAAACTCTCATTCCTGCCTTCCTTGCAACTGAAGCAATCGCTGTTTTTGATCGGGAAGCAGACAATTATGAATATAAGTGTCTCGCTCTGCTTCTAGTTTCTCTATGTGCTTAAGATACTTTTGAATTTCGACGAAGTATCGTTTTTGAATCCAGTAAATACGCTCGCGTTGCTGCGGCGTTACCAACTGCGAGTAATAGGCCGGTAATCTTGCTTTGAACCCTTCCAAATTATCACCGGTTGCCGCGGGTATGCGGCTGTCACCTTGCAATTTTTTCACCGGACTCGAATGGGCTGAACTATTGGATGATCCTGATAAGCCTAATGACTTAGGTTGACCGCTTGGCCGCGTTAAACCTTCAGCATTCGAATCCAAAGATCCGTGTCTCGCGTATCCTGGGAGTTCAGCTTGGCCTGGCACAGGATCTCTACGCTCCGTCCTGACCTCACTAGGAATGTTGGTTTTCCGAATTAAAACCTGAGGAGTCACACTGCCACTCCATGCCAGGTTGATAGACCCAACGATGGCTAGCAACATGAGAAACACTCCGGTTACCACCGTACTACCCCATTGGCGTTCTGGCATTACACTTTTCATTCTTCCCCCCTTGGCTCTGTGTTTCTACTTTTAGTTTGGCTCTCTATGTAGTTAAGAGTTCAAAACGGATAAGCATCCGGATGAAAATAAAAAAACCTGTGACTTTTCAGTCACAGGTTTTTGGGTTGTTACCAGAGTTGAATTTCAATTAAGCGAATGCCTGCTGAATTGGAGTACCATCACGGACGATCATGACCGGACGACCTGTCGCAGTATGATACTCTTTGTGATGATCAATCCCCATGGCCTGATAGAATGTCGCAGCCACATCATCCGGAGTAATCGCTTCATTCGCCGGACCAGTCGCTTTGTCGTCACTCTTACCAATCACCTGACCACCACGGATTCCACCGCCAGCCATTAGCATGAACATACAACGTGGATAGTGATCTCGACCACCTTCTGTGGTACGTGTATTAATCTTCGGTGTACGACCAAACTCGCCAGTCACATAAACAACCGTCGAATCTAGTAATCCCTTTTCTTCCAATCCAACAAACAAACCTGACAGACCTCGGTCAAAGTTTGGAAGCTGACGGTCTTTCAAGGCCGTAAAGTTATCACGGTGAGTATCCCATCCGCCATAGGTCAATGTTACAAATTTCACTCCAGATTCCACCAAGCGTGTTGCCAACAAACAGCTCGCACCGAAAGAAGAATCGCCGAACTTCGTTGCAAAGGTATCGGACTCTTTACTAATGTCAAAGGCCTGGCGAGAACGCGGTGAAGTAATCATTGCGTGCGCTTGTTTACTGAATTGGTCCAAGCCTTCCAGTAGTTGACTATTCTGCTCAGCACCAGCAAAGGTATTATCCAAATCATTCAGCAATGACTTACGCTTCTTGACTTCGGTCACTGTCAATCCGGCACCTAGCGAAACACCTCGCACTGAAAACGGCGAGCCAATCGTCGGAGTACGTCCCGTATTTAACGGAGCGTATCGCACTCCCAAAAATCCCGCTCGCTGATTACTACGCGGAATCGCGACAAACTGAGGGATATCAGTCGGTTGCGACAGTTCTTTCGTTACCACAGCGCCATAGCCTGGGTACTCAAGCGAAGCCAATGGACGGTTCCCCGTATTGACGTATTCCGTTCCCAGTCGGTGAGCTCCTAACGTATGCGAAACTCCACGAAAAATAGCGAACTTATCTGCACACTGAGCTAGATTCGGCAGGTGCTCAGAGATTTCCACACCCTTAACGTTTGTCTTGATCGGATTGAATGTCCCTCGATACTCGCTCGGTGCATCTGGTTTCAAGTCGAAAGTATCCATGTGAGACGGCCCACCGTTCAGATTGACAAAAATCGCGTTTTTGCCCTGAGCCTGAGCCAACTCTCCTGCCTGAGCCATACTTAGATAGCTAGCAAGATTCCCTCCGGCCAATCCAGCCGTACCGACGCGTAAAAAATCGCGGCGTTTCACTCCGTCACAAGTCTTGTGAACTGTCATCTCTTGATCCTCTTATGTACTGTCTGTTTTCACAGCGGGTTTCATGGGATTTCTGAATTAGTGATTCAGGACAAATTCCTTGGTATTGACCAAGGCCCATAACAGACCTCGAACTCCATTAATCGTGTCGTCTGAATTATCAATGAACTCAATACTACGAGCTAATTCTGTTTCGTTCGGATAGCGAGTCAGCGTACGCAAATAGGCCTGCTCTACAATTTCCTGTTTTTGTTCCTGACTCAATCTCGGATTTTCCGATTGTTCTTTTTTCATATAGTCCGGCAGGCCAAACGTTTTGATTTGTCTGCGACGAGAAGCTACTGCTTTGTCGAGGAACTCTTTCTTCGCCGGGTCCGCTTTCAAAATTTCAATTCTGGCGTCCAACTTTTTCATAAGCTCGTTGTAATTACCCGGCCGACGCGGCTGCTGAGCCGTCTGAACATCAAACGGTAAGTCATAGCTTTGGGCAACCTGAGACAACCACCCACTATTTCGACGATTCATCAGGTCATATACAACACTGTCATTTTGCAGGAATACCGTTTGCAACAACGTTGCATCTGAGGAACGATCACATTCGCAGTTACTCTCACGTGTCGACCGCCCAAAGACCATCAAAGGAAAAGCATCTCCTCCGCCTCCTTGTAAGAACCGTTCGCTCGAAGTTGGAATCGCAATACTTCGCCCCTGCATTTCGTGGTGCATTCGCATCGCTTCAGTATCCGAAGCGGTTGCTAACCGCAAGGCATCCACAGTCACTTCCGCTGGCAATCGACGTGGATGCTGGTGACTAAAGTTCGTCTTATCCTGAGCATTGAAATCGTTAGCCACCCAGGTTTGCTGATAAGTTCGGCTCATCACAATTTCACGATGAACCCACTTCATATCAAAACCACTTTCAATGAATCCCTGGGTCAGATAATCCAACAATGCCTTGTTACTGGGAGCATTGGCCAAACTCAAGTCATCCGGTGGATCCACGATACCGCGACCGAAGTAATTCGCCCAAGCTCGATTCACAAATGCTTTGGCAAAGTAAGGATTGTCTTCTCCACGCAACCACTCCATCAACGGCTTCCGCATATCCTGTCCGGCTTCAAAGGAAATCGTGGTGTCACCGAGAATCGTCGCTTCAGTAACAGGACTGCCGTTCGGTCGACCATTTTCATCGACCTGACGTCCGGCGAAAGAATAGACGACAGGAAACGGTACAACAGAGCCCTTTCTCATTTCCGAAGTAATCTGACGTCGCAAATCACCGCCTCTCAATCCCTTCAGTCCGAGATCTGCAATCATTTGGTTGTATTGTGCGCGATCTTCTTTCGCTGGCGGTGTTACCGAAAGGCGTACCCCTGTAAAGAAGCTGGAGAATTCGGCAAAGTCCTGTTTGGACCAAACATCGAAGGGATGCTTGTGGCATTGAGCACATTGAATCCGGATTCCCATAAAGGCATAGGCAAAACTGATGGCTCGTTCCGGAGGCAATCGAAATTCTCGACGAGCCCAGTAATAAGGCATGGTCTTCATACCGGAAACATCGAGCTCATCCTTTTTGTGCAGCTCAGTCATTTCCCGACAGAACTCATCATAGGATTGTCCCTGATCCATCGACGTCCCCAGAATAATCCCTTCAGCCAATTCGTCATAAGGGACGTTCTGAGCGATTCGTTGCTCAATCCACTTGAACCAAATATCTCCAGGGCCTGTACGAATCGGCGAAGTATTTACAAGTTGCTGATCGTTGTTACCTGTGAAGTCGCTCAGTTTGGTAGCCCACCAGGAAGCGTACCCAGGACTATTGAGTAATTGTTCGATCTTCTGCGCCCGCTTATTTGGCGACTTGTCGTTGAGAAATTCAGCCGTCTCCGTGGCTGTAGGAAGTGTACCGGCAATATCCAGTGAAACTCGTCTTAGAAACTCAGCGTCCGATCCTAATTCCGACGGAACGATTCCAAGCTTGCGTAACTTTTCCACCACTAATTCATCCACTCGGGTTGGTGTCTCCACCCGGGGATACTTTTTCCCAACGAGATTGGTCAGAGGTCGTAACACTGGCACGGGCACCACGGCCTTGTCATAGGAAATAACCACATGGGTATCTCCTTTCGATTCACCGGAAGTCACCAAACCGTTTTCATCGATATCTGCGATGAGATTATCATTGGTGTAATAGCGAACCAGAGGTGTCACATCTTCCCGCGTCCCATCATCCCAAACCGCGATCACCTTCATCTGTACTGTTTGGTTTGGCTTCGAGAATTGAATTTCAGTAGGTGTGATTTCAACCTCGATGAGTTTTGAAATGTTGGTCTCATCAAATTCCGCACCACCGGCAACCCATTTTCGAAGCACGTTGTATTCCCAACTACCTTTGTCGTATCGCTTACCACCTTCATGAGCAAAGTCATCGGTTGGCTTCAAAATGATCAAACTTTCATCGGGTGACTCCAGATTAACTCGTGGACTTTCTTCATCAAAAAGAGCCTGGTGATCGACGGCAAAATCGTATCCAAAGAGTGAAAGCTGAAAGCCTCCCCGACCTTGAAACGATCCATGGCAAGCGCGGCCGTTACACCCGAGTCGACTCATTAATGGAACCACATGGCGTTGAAAATCAGGGACTTCTTCATGGGAAGCCGCGCTAAACCGCTGGTTCACTGGCTTTAGAGGTTGGGCTGAATGTAAATCCGAAAATGAACCAAACAGGAATACAATCAGTACTACTAAATACAAGTTTTTCATTGTTGAGAAAACTCCAAGCCAACCGTGTGATACAAAACGGCCGATCTATCGAATCTGCCAACACAACCTAACTCATAAAACCCTAGAAAAAATGTCGACACATAGGTGTTAGAAACTATTCCACTAGTCTAATAGCCGGCATAGTTTCTCTCAACGGCATCCTAAACATTCCTCTTACCTCAATTCCCTTTATTTATTTATCAATTCCCAAGCAATTGCCCGTATTAGAACGGGCCAAGCCATGCCGAATTGACCGAAAAATATAGTGTGTCTGTAATGACCACCCATAATCAAATCGCAAAAAACAACAGGAGTTTCCAGCTTGTTCGGTCCAGTATTTAATCGGGAAGCGTTAGCGTTACCTCGTCGTCCTCGGCACTACATATTCCGAGCTGTCTACGTGTTGTCACTGCTGATTCTGATGAGTACATCCTGGATGATCCTTGCAGGGACTCAGGTAGTGGAAAACCTTGGAGATCTGGCACGCTTCGGCTCGACGTTTTTCCAGATTCTGGCACCACTCCAACTCGCTCTGTTGATCTTTCTCTCAGCCTTTGGAGCGGCCAGCGCAGTCAGTCAGGAAAAAGACAAGCGGACAATCATCCTGCTGTTGTTAACTCGACTAACAAACAAAGAGCTCGTTTTGGGCAAATTACTTGCCTCATTACTTTCTCCGCTCCTACTCGTTTTTGCCTCCATACCAGTACTAATGTCCGTTCAATTATTTGGCGGCGTATCTGGGCATCAGGTATTGCGAGTTGTCATTATTACTTACGCTGCCACACTGGTCGCCGGGTCACTCGGCAGCACATTTGCTCTATGGCGTGAAAAGACATTCCAAACCTTGTCGATTACAACCTTGACGATTGTACTTTGGCTGGGGCTTTGGGAAGGGCTTTACGCGTTAGGCTCCTCGACGCCAATCCTGCAATCCTTGGCAAACTGGGCGAGTCCTGTTCGGGGCATCTCTGCCGCAGTCATACCGACGATCGCCAATCATGGAGCCTGGACATTATCCGACCCAGCGATTTGCTTTACTCTGTTTGCGTTATTGATGACGTGCCTACTCAATGCCATTGCTATTGCCAAAGTTAGAATCTGGAACCCTTCCCGTGAAGTGCGTCAGCAACAGCAACAGGAAGACGACGTGGACTCGATTTTGGATAAGCAATTATCCAAGGATGAAATTCAGCAAATTGCCGAACAAGCGCGAGCGACCCATGTCGATGCGATGCGACGAGCTGGGACCCACTCGGAAGTGGCCGTTGAATCGCGACGTGTTTGGGACAACCCTGTGCTATGGAGAGAAATCTGCACGTGGGCATACGGTCGTAAAATCGTCATTGTACGACTGGCCTACCTGTTAATGGTTTTCCTAGCCTTCCTAGCACTCAATCAGGCACTAACCAATGCAGACAATGGAATTGCGCGAACGGGGATCAATTCCATCTTCCCGGCAGCTGCCTCCTCACTCGCTACACTTTTTCTGGTCAGTCTAGTGATCATCAATGCTCTGGCAGTGAATTCCATTACCAATGAACGAGATGGCCAGGCACTCGATTTACTACTGGTCACAGATATCTCACCTGCCGAATTCGTTTTTGGGAAACTTTGGGGTGTCTTTTATGTGACTAAGGAAATGATTGTCCTGCCTCTGGCGATGGCAATTTACTTACTTGTACGCGGAGGTATTGAATTTGAAGGGTTACTATTCCTCATCACCGGGCTGATCGTGCTCACGTTTTTTGTCACAATGCTGGGAATTCACTGCGGGCTAAATTATGCCAGCAGTAAGTCGGCGATCAGTGTCAGCATGGGAAGTGTCTTCTTTCTTTTCCTAGGCGTTATCACCTGTATCATGGTGATGATTTCCTTTAGCGGTTCATTTGAACAGCAGCTTGCTCCATTCCTAGCATTCATTCTGGGCGGAAGTGTTGGGTTATATGTCGCATTAGGATTCCGCAATCCTTCGTCGGCAATCTTCTGGTCTACCCTACTGTTACCTTTCGCGACGTTTCATGCCATCACAAGCTTTTTCATTGAGCATCACCTCACCAGCGTCATGGTGATCTCGGTGATTTACGGATTTACAACGCTGGCGATGATGATGCCAGCCATTGGAGAATTCGATGTCGCGATGGGCCGAACCAAAAGTGCAGACGATTAAGCAAGCTTTAGAATTCGCCGCTTAGGTCATAATGGCTTGTATCAGATCGTCATGATACACCACACCGATCACCTGATTACGAGCGTTCGTTACTCCAGCCAGAGGCAGGCGATTTTCTCTCATTTCCACAAGCGCTTCAGTCAATTGACAGGTCACTGGAAAGGTAGGTAGCGCACAATACTGTGCAATAGTCTGTTGATCGCGCAACCTCATTTCAATCATCGAGATGTACCCCACCGGATTCTTCCGATGTGATTTATAAACAACCAGTGTTGCCATTTGTGTCAGTTTCGCAGCTCGCTCCAACTCCTCTATCGTACTTTCAACATCCACCATATTGACCTGTGGCAGAGGTCGAAACAGTTCATTCAACGTGGCATTACTAGAAGCAAACAGACGTCTGGTCAGATCCCTTTGCCCGTGTGTCAGCAAACCTGCAATTTCACCGTCTTGAAGAACTCGCTGAAGCGATTGCCGAGCCATTGTCAACTGGACTCTAAGCGGTGTTTCTCCGACCATTAGTTGGAGCACTTTAGCAAAGCACCAGAGGACTAAAGCGATCGGAGCAAACAAAAGAACGAAGACTAAAAACAATGGCCCGATCGAGCGAATCAGTCGATTCGGCGAGTCATTAAAGGTACTCTTCGGTAGGAGTTCGCCAAAGACAAATACAACTGGAGTAAAGAGAATGGAAACCAAGACTTCCGCATTTTGTGCCGGATACCACAATTGGCTGGCAAGCACGATTGCAAAAGACGTGAGATAATTGGCCAGATTATTTCCCACCAACGTCGTCGCCACGAATACCGACGGGTTGTTCGTCAACCACAATAAACGACGGGAAACAAAGTCCCCATCGCGACCATCTAACACCAACCTGACGCGAGTAACTCGGTAAAACCCCGTTTCACTGCCACTGAAAAAGGCACTCAGTAACAACCCAAGTAACAGCAGTACTATGATCGCCCAAATCATGAAGTCGGCCCCCGTGCGCCATCATGTCTGGAGTCTGGAGTTTGCTGATCACGAATCTTGACTTCCACTCGACAACGCCCTCGCTCGGCAGCCTCAATGACGTCCATTTCCAACGGACCCCATTGGCAATGATCACCTGTTTTAGGAAGAGCCTGCAAAACCTCCTGTAACACTCCCTGAATAGTGACGCTGCGCGTTTCCGGCAATACGACCTGAAGCTGTTTCTCGAGACGTTTCAATGTAGCTAATCCCATCACATGCCAAACCCCATCCTCGAGTAACTGAATCGGAGGTTCATCCGTGATGCGTCTGGTACGACTCGGAGCATCCACAAAGACAGCATCAGCGATGTCGTCGATTGTAATAATTCCGATTGTCTCACCATGTTCATTGACGACATTGGCAACTTGCCGTTGTGTGGCACGAAGCTTTTCATAGACATCAGCAACACTGGCACACCAGGGAATCGTGACAAGCCTCTTACCCATTTGTGAATACCCCGGCTTGAATTCGATCAAGTCATCAGCGTCAATCGAATATTGGATTTCCTCTGAACCCCTGTGGGTCACCAACACAAATCCACTGGGTGGGAATTTCTCTTTCAGGTCTTCAATCGTGACTGGCGCCTGGAAAGTCACAAATTGACGACGCGGGCGCATCCACTCATCTGCTCTTAATTGAGACAGGCTTACGATGTTTCTCAACATTCGATATTCGTGAGGATCCAATTGCGCATCCTGTGTTGAAAGTTCCACAGCTCGTTCTATGTCGGACATTTCCAAATCAGGTTCAGGAGTGATTCTTGGGAAGAGCAAACGTTTCAAAAACAGATTAATAAATCGTAAGATAGGTAACAGAGGGTCAACACAGCGTACTGCCATAGCAAGGGGGAATGCCACTAACCCGGCATAACTACGACTACGCAAAACAGCAAAACTCTTCGGAAACATCTCACTGAAGAAGATCACTAGAAACAAGCTGACAAAAGCAAACAAGACTCCCCAGCCACCATCCTGTTCTTCCAATTGCATTCCAACTCTTGCGGAAATCGTGAAATAGATCATGTTGATCACGAGATTCCAAAAGAGAATAGCTGAGAGTAAGCGATCGGGCTGCTCCATCAGTCGAGCAGCCATACGTTGGGATGCATTTCCGGAGGCTAGGAAACGAAGGTCCTGCCGCTGCAAATAGAAATAGGCAGCTTCACTAGCCGAAAATAACCCGGACAGCACAATTAGAATTGCCATGGAAGTCAGCCATGGCATAACCTCAGCCCACACTGTTGATTAACGCCCCTTTAGTAATGATCAGACATCCAGTTCAACAGAATTCCAATATACCAAATGGGTACAATACACTCACTAATCTAGTTAGGCGTTGGTGAGTTCGCCTGTAGCTGTTGAAGCAATTGCTGAGCAGCGGCATGGTCCGGAGCGTGTTTCAAGGCTTGCCGTAAAGCCAGTGAGGCTCCCGAAAGGTTATCTTTAGACAAATGTAACTCCGCTAGTCGATAATAAGTATCCTCGTGACTTCCGTCGTGCTTGAGCGCCAACTCCAGTCGTTCTCGAGCATCTTCCAATCGACCCAACTGCTGTAATGCCCGAGCGTGAGTTTGGAGAACTCTAACTACCAGACCATCCTCAAGTTTTACCACAGGTATCGTTGTTACAATACTCAACGCATTTTGAAAGCGACGTTGTTGTATATAGATATTGGCGACCTCGAGCTGTAATGGAACATATTGGTCATAATCCTCTTCATTAAATTTGCCCAATACAAAGTGAAAGTCGTCTAACGCCTTCGAAGGTAAATTCAGTTGTTTATAAATCCTGGCACGCAGAATTCTGGATTCGATCGCTTGTGCATCCTGATCCAAGACACGCATAATCGCTTGCAACGCTCGATTGAGATCACCAAATTCATAATTCATTTGAGCCAGTTTGCTGAGTTTCGAGGGATCATGCCCAGACGAATTAGCCGCCATTGCCATCTGGTTGATAGCTCTAGTGCGATTACCCATTTCCCAATTCGACTCCGAAAGACGCTCGAGAATTACCGGATCATTGGGAGTCAATTGACTCGCCTTTTGATACTGTTCCAACGCCAACGTGTGATGGCCTTCCTTGGTAGCTTCATCACCAGCATGTAAAAATGTCCTGGACTCGCTCCAATCCTGAATAGGATTCGCTAGATTCAATGTCTTACAACCAACCAATAGCAGGAGCACCAGACAGCTCCAGCTAAGTGGTGAATAAGTCTTGTACGATATTGAATTCATTGGAATGTGAAATTGGCCAATTGCCAGATCAGCAAATTGAGTGAAAATGATGGAAAGCCTATCCACCGTTGCGATGGGGAAAGTATCAAATTTCATTGATGCGAACAATATAGATAGCCGCCGCTCCGTCTGAATCCTGAGAACAAACCTATGCCTAACGTGTTTGACCAAGCTGGAATTCGATTTATCTACCCAGACAACTGGACCGTCAACGAAAGCCAATTGGACGCCCAGCGATGTCAAAGCATCTCGTTGGAGAACGAAAGCTCGATCCAATGGAGCGTCTATATCTTTCCCGGCACTGAAAACCTCAACGAATTAGTCGAAGAAACGATTCGCGCCATGCATATGGAGTACGAAGATCACGAAGAATCGGAGCCATACCGTCAAATGGCGGGAGAATTCGAACTGATTGGCAGCCGCATGTACTTTAACTTCATGGACTTCATCTTATGTATCACTGCGGTGGCCATTGAACATCAGGGGAAAAGCTACTTATTTGTGTCTGAAGCAGAAGACCGTGAATTTGATGAAAATGAAGCTGTATTCAGCGCAATGGCCTTTAGCCTGCTGTCCCCCCAGACAACCATTCACTCGAATTAGTACAGTCGTTTCTTTGTAACTTTTACATTCATCTGCTTGAATTAGCGTTGTAAAAATTACATTTCGAATTCTTCATGGATACAGCAAAAACTTTTTTTCGTCGTAATCCTCGGAGAAAAGACTTATTTTCGCTACTTCTATGACGTGTTCTGTTTTTTGGCACACCACTTGCTTATTACTAAGACCGTAAAACAAAAGATCTATCAGCGAGACATGCCGAGCTTCCCTGATAGCATCACCACCGGAAAATCTGGTGCGAAATTGTTGGCGAAGTGCCGTGGATCTAAGGAATTGCTATCGGAGTATGATAGCTGAAAGAAGAGTCCCGAGTGGGGACGGTTGATCCAGTTTTCTACGGTTACAAATTGAGAAGGCCCGATTGGATTCCCGCATCCAACCGGGCCTTTTTCTATTGGCCGAGTGAGCCCCTTACCCTAGGCTCCTATCGCACTCCATGATACTAACGACGATTAATTGTCTTGGTTGTCTTGGTTGTCTTGATCTACTTGGTTGTCTTGGCTCTCGTCGTTGCCATAAAGGGGTAAGTGTCGGTAGTGAACTTCCAAGCTCAGTAGATTCATGGTCGTTACGTAGAGACGACCTGCGTGTGGTCCCCAACGATCCGGCACAGGCCGACGAGGATCCCAACTTCCCGCTAGATCGCCTTCGGGTTCCTGAGCGTTAATCAGCAAAGGGTGCAAGCGGTCATTCCACCGCTTCCAATGCTCACCTCCCATGTGATACATGAATTGGGTCGCATAATACCAATAGTAAGTATCACGCAATGACGCATCTTTCGTTCGACGAATCGACGGAAGATTTTCACCGAGATACTGTGCGCCAGCGACTGCATATTCACTTTGCTTGTCCATCCCAGTGTATAGACGCATGAGCAATCCGACGCTGGTCATTGTCTTGGAAGGAACTCGCCCCTGGCCCTGCCTTGCATTGGCGGGTGCATAAGGGTTGTAAGAAAACATAAATGGTTTCTTCGCATTTTGAGCAGCGTCCACAAAATTCTTAATTCCATTATATGTCTCTTGAGGAATTTTCAATCCTGCGCGTTTACCACTCTCCACTGCCATCAACATCCAGCCAGTCACCGATAAATCGGATTCTCTTCCAGGAGTATATCTCCACCCCCCACGTTCAACATGCTGAGATTCGACAATGAAATTCAGTGCTTGTTGTACAGAATCCTTGATTCGCGGATCCTGAGTCATCCCATAGGCTTCGCACATGGCAAGCGTCGCAATGGCATGACCATACAATCTAGCCACCTGATTACTCGGAGTCCCCTGAGCAATATAGTAATCTCCGGTGGACTGTTGATGCGCTAGCATAAAATCTACAGAGCGTTGCAACAGATCTTTGTATTGATATTGCTGGTGATTGTATCCAGCCCCCTGAAATGCCAAGAGACATAATCCCGTCGCAGCAGTATCGCTATCGATCACACTAATTCCGTCGAACGCAGCAAACTGTTGTAACGACCAACTGCCATCACGCCGTTGAAATCGAGCGAGGAAAGCTAGCCCTTTCTCAATCGCCTCTTCCGTTTCAGGGCCAGCGGCACCATTACCACCTGCTCGTTCCTTCCGCCCTTCGAATGCTTCCTTTGCAATTGTCGCATGTGTATTTAACGCTGGCAGTGCCGCCATCCCTTCTCGTTGAAATCTTGAAGGACGTAACTGAATGGTTGCACTATCAACATTGGCCCGGCGATCGGTAATACCTGCATCTGCCGCCAGTCTCTCACCCAATCCTCCCAGTCCTTCGTCTGCGGCAGCATTCACCGGAACTGGCTCCGCAAATGGCTGAGCTACCGGGCCTTCCGTATACGCTCCAGCTAACTCTGAAGTTTCCATCTCACCTGGTGAAGGAGTTCCTGTATCAGCAACATCGGCAGCGACGGGGCCAAAATCGCCAAGAGTCGGGCCACCTCGTTCAGATCGCCCTACGGTGCTACCGCCAGCATCTGCGACCTGTTCACCAGTCCCTTCGGCATTAGACGATTTTTCGTTTCGCTCACCCAACGCCGTACCGGCAACTTCAGCCTGCCCTTCCACGGTTGTATCGCCTGCGGGGCCACCTGAATCGGCGGTGTCGGTCTGAGCTCGTACTCCTCCCGGTGCGTCAGCTGATAGATCCGACTGAGCCACCATTTCACTACCGTCTGCAGCGCCTCCGGAATTGGGTGCGCCCTCGATCATGATTTCCGGCACATCGGCTAACGCCTCTAACGGCGCTCCGCGACTGTTTCGCATTGGAGTCGCCGATCCTCCGCCTGCTTCTGTTTGACCGACTTCCGCATCGGTAGCACTAACAGCACCTGCGGCTCGTTCAACCGCCTCAGCCATAGGACCGCTGGCTCCACCTGAATCTTCCAAAACTACTTTTGCATCTATTGCACCGCCTGTTTCTGCACGATCAACGGAGGCTTCCTCGCCTGAATCGCCACCGTTATCAGGACTCGCCGCAGCAACCGGTTCACCCTGAGCTTCCTCCGGTGCCGCCGCTTCAGCTCCAACATCAAGAGCCTCCAAAGCAAGTGCATTCTCTAATGTCGTGGTTCTCCCAACAGCTTGGCCTGTCGAAGCATCGTCTTCATCGAGCTGCGAAGATGCACCTTCCGGACCACTTCGAGCATCATCGTTACGTGTCAATTCGCTTTGAGAGATTTGCCCCAAAGCTCCATCTTCTATTTCTTCCGATTCGGTTTCTGATCGATCACCCGTGAGCGATGCTAGATCACCTGATTCCGCTTTAGCAGCCGCTTCTTCATTAGAGGTTAATGCGGAGGCTGCGGGAGCTCCATCCGCTCCAGCTGGCGCGGTTGCCATATCCGCCATGGTGTTGGTGGCTAATGCCTCAAAATTCCTTCCGCTTACATTTCGTGCCACTTCGGTGTTATCAGACTCATTGCTTAATTGCTTTGCTCCACCTCCTGAGGCACGACTAAAACTTTCCTCCGAAGTCACATTGGGTTCTCCGGTATCGGCCGACGCCACTCCTGCCGCTGCATTCACATCTCCAGTCGCTGCATCTCTAGCTGCTGCAGTATCAGCACTTGCGGACGCTTCTAGTGTCTCCTGAGATGGTTGATTAGAAGCCAGCTGACCAGCATCAGCATTTGTATTTGGCTTCCGAATTGCCGACGCCACATCGCTTTGAGTTCGATTGCGTTGCACCTGAGAGGCCTGCGATGAACTATCAGCATTTGCCTGTTGATTGCGAGTGGATTCTGCTCGGGCTGCTGCCGAATCCGAGACTTGTGCCTGGCTGTCGGCTGCAGAGGAGAGTTGTGCCAAGTTTTCACCGGCGGCTGCTCCGGACTGTCCGGATTCTGCTTTAGAGGTCGCGCGTTGAGACTGTTCCAGAGATGGTGTATTGTTCACGGCAACTGCTGTCGCATTGGCGGGAGTATCGGCGTTCGTCGGCGAGGCCAGATTAGCAGCAACCTGACTAGCTCGTTGTGGTGAATTATTTTGATTGGCTGACTCTGACTGACTCGTCTGTTGCGATTCCCGACGTTGCATCAAATTACTGCCTGAAGTGGTTTCCGCAGGATTATTATTCACGGCCGTCAGTTTTTGAATTTGATTACTAGCCTGATTCGTATTCGTCCTGGCGACATTCCCCTGCGCCGCGTTGAGATTAGGCGTTTGTTGAGCCACTTGGTTAGGTCGCTGCACCGGCGTTGCCGTTGTTGTTGGATTCGAGATGCTGGTAGCAACATTCTGATTTCGGTTGATGGCGGCTTGTTGTGAATTCTGTGCATTTGGATTTGAAGGTTGCTTGCTGGAAACCGCACGATCTGTCGTTTGAGCGGCAATCTTGACCGACGCATTTGAAGCATTCTCTGGATTCACCTGATTAGGAGTCCTTGTAGGAGAAGCCTGCTTTCGAGGCGTATCTACCGCCGATGCTGTTAGCGTTTGAGCGGGTTTATTTGGCTGCCCTGGTGTCGCATCAGCGACAGGTTGGGCCATCGGATTCGTCGCTGCTACCTCTGTAGGTCTACGGTTAGGTGTCGCTGTGGCTGCATTCTCAGTCGGAGCATTTTCGGAACGCTGTTGCCGACTCACCGCCTCGGCCACTACTGTGGGACTTGGATTAGTGGCCGGTGCCTTCGAAGGAGTCGCTTGTGCATTATCCGTGTTGGCTCGCTGCGCTGTAGCAGTTGTTTTAGGTTCCACATTCGGTCTATTCTCAGCGACTGCACGGATGGGAGCCTCGACAGGTTTAACTTGAGGTACATCCCGAGGCACTTTTTGGGCTCGAGGATTGATGGCAGGTGTGGGCACTTTCGCCACCGTCGTTTGCTCCCGATTAGGAGATTCCCGTTTTACTGTTTGTGTATCCGTTACCTGAGGCACGGTTGGGCTGGGTTCAACTTCTGCAGGACTACGTTGGGGTATCGCCGTCTTTTGCTGTTGAGCCAGTGTATTCTTAGGAGCCTCCAGAGGTGTTTCTTTAGCCTGTGTTTGGGTTGTCTGGTTAGGCACGGGAGTAACTTGAGTTTTAGGTAAATCAGCAAGTTTGGTTTCCTGCCGACTTGCTGATTTTTGCTGTGCGTCATTGGTAACCTGAGCGGTCTGACTTTGTGCTCGCTGAGTATTATTGGCGTCGGCTTTGACCGGTACATCGGCCTCGACAGGCACTGTCATTTTCTGGAGATTATCGGCAGACTGAGAGCGAGCAACATTTCGGGACGGTGCTTCGGTTACCCGAGGTTGAGTAGGCTTTTGATTGTTTGTTGGCTGCACTACATCCGTTGCCACATTGTCCAACTTGGGAAGCTGTACCGAATTACGACTCAACTTAGAAGTTGAGTCTGCCTGACGTGGTGTCGAATTTGCTGATTCTGTCCGCTTTTCAACAACCTCCGGCATCGGCTGAGGTTCGGTTTGCTCCACGGTAGGTTGTTGAATTTCTTTCGGGGCTTCAGTTTCCTGCTTGCGTTCCACCTCGGGAGGCTCCGGATCCGGGATCTCCGTATCCACCGGCTTCAGAAAATCGGGTTTCTCCACATTCTGTTGTTGATGGCTGGGGTGATACTCCAAACGTTTCTTCGGTTTCTTTTTCACCAATTGTTTCTGAGCAACGTCTCCTTGCCAGCCTTTTGAAAACACTTCACTTTCCAAAGCGTAAACGAGCATTCCCAGATGAATAATGGCGCACACAATTACCGAAAACTGCATGGTCCGTTTGAATCTCTTGTTATCGATATATCGAAAGGTAAGGATCGATGTGCAGATAAGGAGAAGTACGATTGCCAATGAAACCCAGGGACTCGCATACCAGGCTGCTTCCGGATCAAATGGCTGATAGGCGAAGATTCCCCCTACCAGAAATCCGCCCAGAACGACCAAAGCAATATTGACCGGCCATTGCTGCTCGTCAAACACCACACGCGTCCGGGGAATGTATCGGCGCACAATCTTATTGCGTACACTCACTCGTTCCTGAATGCGAATATCGTCGAATTGCGATGGTTCATTCATCGGAATTCTCTATTCCTCGGTAGCAATCGTGTAATCATGAATACCTGCTGTGTTGCAAAGATTCATGGCATTAGCAACATATTGAAAGGGTACTCGTTGATCAGCACGGATGATGACCGTCTGTCCAAGCGGATTGGACGCCACGGATTCGTTGAGAACGAGTAACAGCCCGGTATCATCGAGTGTTTGTCCACCTACGAAATAGTTTCCATCACGAGTAATATTAATCGCAATTTCATTCGGTTCTGCAGTGACCGCCGCAGCTGTACTGGCAGAAGGCAACAGTACGTCCAGTTCACGATCTTCCTGAGCAAACCGAGTAGCAACCAAAAAGAACACGAGCAGCAGGAACACCACATCAATCAGTGGTGTGAGACTCAAGGTCCCCAATGCTCGGCTATTCTTAATTTTGACTGCCATGGTTCTGGTTTAATCCTCAACGAAACGGCTAATCATTAGCCCGGAAACTCGTTAACTTTCTGCGGACTCCTCTGACGCTTCAGCTTCATCCACATTCGTAAATCGCATTCGACCCTCAAAGCGTTCAATTTGCGGCATTAGGCTAAAAAGCAACTCGTCCACTTCGTGAAAAAGCCTTTGCAACTTCCCTTCCAGGTAATGCGAAAACACGGCGGCGGGAATAGCAACCAGCAAGCCACAAAGTGTTGTCACTAATGCCACATATATACCTTCCGCTAAAAAGTCTGCTTTATTGACTCCTTGAGGAAGCCCTGTCGTATCGTGAAAAGCTTGAATCATTCCCCAAACAGTCCCCAACAATCCCATTAACGGAGTCACTGCGGCAGCCAGATTGAGCCATCGCACATTGGAGTACAACCGGTCTGCTTCCCGTTCACTTGCCTCTGTAGTGGAGCGATCGACCTCAGCTTGGGGGCGTCCAACTTTCACCAACATGGCTCGGATGACCGAGGCAGCCGCGGATGGATACCTTTGGCAAAGTCGGTAAGCGGCACGAGGATCAAATTGCCCCTGCTCTTCGGCAAGTAATCCCAACTCGGCCACGAGCATCCCTGGAATAACTCGATCCCGCCGCAATGCCATGGATCGTTCGATAACAAAGGTAACGGTCACTAAGGACATCAATCCGATGGGGATCGTAAATGCCCCTCCCTGAACAATCAGGGAAAAGATATTAATCCCTTCTGCTTCTAAATTATCAACAACTCCATCTTCCGTCACTTCGACACCAACCGCCTGATCACTGGTGGCATCGCTTCCGGCTGTCGGACCTGCTGAATTCTCCTGAGCTCTCAGGACGTGGGCAGGGATGCTCCATGCCATGGTCATCAGCACGATCGCCAAAACTGCTGTTGCTACTCTTTTCACTCTGTTCAATTTAAAACTCTCGCGACTCATCTGTTCCTATCGCTACGTATCAATCGTTGACACTCGAAGTTATTACTGTAGCAATTTCTTTAATTCTTCAATCCGACTCTTGGCCATTCCGACATGCTCGGTTTCCGCATAGACGTCAACAATCTGTTGGTAATAATCGATCGCCTGCCTCACAAATTCCTTCTTCACCTCTGAATCATTGGCCTCTTCCGCCAAAACTTCTTTACAACGACCGGCTTCATATGCCGAAAGTGCTTGCCACGGTTTGGCATCGTCAGTTTCGAACCGTAGCAACGTTCGGTCAAACTGTTTCACTGCATCGTTGAATTTCTTTTGTTTGAAGTAGACATCACCAATCATGAAGAATGCTCGGGCACCAATTCCCCCGCGATTACGACCGGCAGCCTCAAAACTCTTTAACGCTTCGGCGTATTTCATTTCACGGTCGTAGGACCATCCGATCTCAAAGTGAGCTTCGTGTCGGTATGATTTCGCTTCTTCCAATTCCGAATCAACCACGCGTTGAAGCAAGCCCCGTGCCTGTTCAAATTTTTTCGTCTGGCTAGCAGACTGTCCGGCATGCAGCCAGATTAAAACTGAAAAGTGATTTGAGTCAAATTTCTGATCGACAATTGGCTCAAACCCAGTCAAAGCTTCAGTATATTTACTCTGCTTAAAAAGGCATTCTGCCTGCATAAACCGGGCATCACTTACCAAACTCCCTTCAGGATACTTGGTAATCTGCTCTGCAAAGTGCTTTTCACTTGCTGCGAATCCATCACTCCTGAAATTAGCCCAGCCAAGTTTATGAAGGATCAGCTCTTGCAGTTCCCCTTCTTTCGAACTTTCCAACGCCTTACCGTAATGTTCCAATGCTTTGGGGAAGGCCTGATCATCATATTGATATTCTCCTAAACGGAAGTAGGAGTCAGCCGCCAAATCGCTATCAGCATGCTTGGAAACCAACTGAGTAAATACTTCCTTTGCCTGATCGTGTTTTTTCTGCCCACGCAAAGCAAAGGCAACTTCATACATGACATTATCAGCAAGTCTGTAATCCTCGAGTTCAGTCAAAATCGAATTCCAGGTGGCGATCGCTTCATCGACTTTTTCATCAGCAAGTTGTTCGCGTCCTAATTCAAATTTGACATCAGCCCGACGTCCCATGGCATCTTTCGCAAAACTGGAATCTGCAAACTTCTCAATCACTGCGGTGAATTGCGTAATTGCTCCCGCATAGTCATTACTGACAAAATGGTATTCCCCTAATCGGTAAGTAGATTCAGGAATAAGACTACTTTCAGGGAAGCCACTTATTAACTTCCCGATACTCGCCTTGGCTTCATCGTACTTTTCCAGACGTGCCTGACTGCGGGCAAGCAACAACAGGCTTTCAGCAGCTCGTTTACCTTCTGGATTCGCGGCGACCACTGCGGCTAACAATTCAACAGACTCCGCAAACTTCTCATCTTTAAACAAATCGACACTCTTAAGGACTCTGGATTCCTCCACGAGCTTTTCAACGTCTTTAGCAAATTCGTGTTCTGCAAACTGCTTTTTAAATTCAACTGAATCCTCCAAGACAGCGTCGTACTGTTTCAATTGAAACGCAGCAAAAGCAGCGAAGTAAAGCGCATCCGCAGCAAGCACATGCGTTGTATGGTCTTTCACAATCGCGAGGTATCTGGGGCGAGCTTCCTCATACTTGGCTTGCCCATCGAATGAATCCGCTGCGGCCATCTTGAATCGGACTTTAAGATCCTCGGTATCCGCTTTCGAAACCATTTGTTCTGCCAATGCCAATGATTTGTCGTATAGCTTCTTATCGATGTATTTGCGACAAAGCAAGTTGAGTTGTACAACGGCAGTCTTCTTATGGTCCGCATCGGGAGTTGCTTCAAAGACGGATTGGTAAATCGTTGCCGCATCATCAAGCTGGTCCAAACTCACCAAACAGGAAGCCTGTCGTAGTCTGGCATGGGTGGCATGGGAGAATCCCTCGACCGCTGCCACTTCTGCAAACATCTGAGCGGCCTGTTCAAACTTGCCATCTTTAAGAATCGTCTCCGCTTTTCGCATCCGAACTTCCGTGCGTAAGCCGCTCCCGGGAAATTCTTTTAGAAACAAATCGTAAGCAACACCTGCCTCCTTAAATTTCTCTTCTTCCTCCAACGTGGCTCCCAAAACATAAACAGCCTGCTCCCGGTCTCCCGCTTTTGGGAACCCGGTCACTACAGCGCGGTAATCAGCTATGGCCTTGGCCTTGTCGCCCAGGTTGTAGAATGATTCACCTCGAAGGAAATGAGCATCAGCAGCCATCGCTCCCTTTTCAAATGACTTAAGTTGCTGATCAAAGGCAGACACGGCTGCCTGCAAATGTTCGGACCGTACTTTTGCATCCTGACTACCGAAGGCCTGAGCGTAACGTGTTCTTCCCCAGTAGAAGAAAGCTGCTTCTGAATTCTCATGCTTGGCATATCGCGTGGCAGTGAATTCAAATGCTGCGGCCGCGTCATCATATTTTTTCAACTGGAGCGAACAGATCCCCAGGTAGTAGATGGATTTTGGCGCTTTGGGATCATCTGAAAACTGGTCTCTAAACTTGACCCATTCTTCGATAGCGATCGCGTACTTACCACCATTTTGATACGCAGCTCCATCGGCATATACATCCTGAGCATCCTGAGAGGATTCCTCTTTAAGCTCAATGAGTTCCGGAGCATCCTGAGCGTGAATCCAGGAATGGGGGAGCTCTTGTAGGAACAAGACCGTGCTGCAAACAAAAGTAAAAACTAGGGAACGACACAGGGTACGCATGAACATCTTCTTCTCTATTTCCGTATCTATCGAAGTTTCAATAACAGACTTGAAACTAACCTCAATACTATCAGTTTACAGGTTCAATCGTCCTGAGAAAACAAGAACGCATTGGCCGTGTGAGATTGGGCAAGTTATCCGCCCGTTTTCTGTTCAAAACTGGGGGGTTATTACGAAGATATCGCTCCAAGGGTAGCGGATTAGCCTGATTGTGACCGCTTATTCATTCCGATAATAAGAACTACAACTATTTAAAAAACTCTGTCGCAGGCTTGGTCACTTAGGTACTAATCGGGGATTCTGAATTGAGCAATATATTGATAACAGGCGGCGCCGGGTTTATCGGCTCACACCTCACCGAGCTACTGCTTTCCCGCAATCACCATGTCACGATTGTCGATGACCTGAGTACCGGTACACCGACCAATCTCAAGCATTTGGAAAGTCACTCGCAGTTGACCTTCATTCATGGCGACATTGGGAGCGAAGAGCTGATCCAGGAAGTTATCCAGGGCAAAGATCAGGTTTACCACCTGGCAGCGGCCGTCGGTGTTGCACTGATTGCTAAACAGCCGATTGAAACGATCGAACGTAATATCTATCCCACTCAATTGCTCCTCGCAGCGCTGCGGCAGAGAATTGAACGTGGAGAGAAAGTCACCACGTTCTTTAGTTCGACCAGTGAGGTCTATGGCAAAAACCCTAAAGAGGTTTGGACGGAAGAAGATGATCTCGTGTTTGGATCTACCACTCGTCCCCGCTGGTCTTACGGTGTCTCCAAGGCCATCGATGAATTCTTAGCTCTTGCCTGCGTCAAAGAATACAACTTACCGATTGTCATTGGACGGTTTTTCAATGTTGTTGGCCCTCGACAAACAGGAGCCTATGGCATGGTGCTTCCACGCTTTGTTCAGGCAGCTCTCAGCGGAGAGCCACTTCGGGTCCATGACGACGGTCAACAAATCCGATGCTTCTCCCATGTCCATGATGTCATCCAAGCGATCACGCAACTTATGGAAACTCCGGAGGCCTATGGAAAAGTCATTAACATTGGAAGCGATGCACCTGTTTCTATTTTGGAACTAGCTCAGAAAGTCATCGCCATTTGCGAATCCGATTCGACGATTGAATTCCAAACCTATACAGAAGCCTACGATGAATCTTTTGAAGACATTCGTCGACGTGTTCCCGATCTAAGCCGAATCCGGGAAATGATCGGAGATCCAAATCATCATGACATCGATCAGATCATCCGGGATGTGAGAGACGCAATTTCCGAGTCGGCCCAGTAGGCTATTCGGCCGGTACAGTTTTGAGAATCGGAATGGTCGTTCCCGGCCACTTGCCGTCTTTGTCACTGGACATCATCAGAAACTGGAGCACTCGGGGGCTGATACTCTCATGCAACTGATCGGTACGACCGCTGGCATACACCACGTTGGCAATCCCGGGATGATTGCTGGAAATTCTGGCAAAGCGAATATCGTTCTTCCCTCGCCCTTCCCCACGCCGTTGATTCACACCAAACACTTCCTGCACTTGAACACCCTCGGGGAATGGATCTGTTGGTTTCCAATGAAACAACAGGCCTGATGGATTGGCATCAATCCAATTTCCGGCATCGATATTTTCGCTGAGCATCAAAGTGTGATCCAGACCATCCTTTTCCGAAATGGACTTCAAGGTGTGAGTTTCCCAGTCATAAACTTCTCCGGTCAATTGAGGATCATCAACGAATAAGCCATTAGCTGGATAGTCGACCAGCACGGCATTGGAATTCGTTCTAGGTACATCGGGCAACCCACCATTAGCGACGAACGAGGTGTAGCCCCCCGGTAACGGATCTCCTTTTTCCAGTTCAATCGGTGAATTATCGGGACACACTAATTCTGGCAGATAGGTATCTCGCAATTTCTTTGGGGCTTGGGGAGAGTAGTCTGAAACAAAACTGTCGAATAACTCCCTATGTTTACCTGATCTCAGATCCGACATAGATTCCTTATCATCCGTTCCGACAGGAGGCTCTAATCCTAGGGTCGGCAAAGCCCAGAAAGGCCAGCCAACCACCCGTTCATGCTGAATGCCGTCCGCTTCAATGGACGCAGTGGGCTGCCATAGTGTTCGGTAATTTGGTAAGTAATGGGAATCTGACTCGGCCATCTGCATTGCAAAAGCCAGACGTGTCAAACGAAAGTCACACATATTCCGACGGCTCTCCACTCGCCGACCGAATATATATGGCCACAGCAGGCCCGCCAGCACAATTGCCAACGCCATAAAAACCAAGACTTCCATTCTTCCAATTCCGCGTTTCATAATGAGTATTGAAATCTATTGCTGGAGGTAGTGTCCATATGATTTGGAGATTATTCTGTGCTAGTTTGTCGACAACAGCGGTTGGAAGTTTAGAGAATCATGTTCCCCGAAAAGGCTCGGTTGAGTAATATTTAGAGAGTGGAGTGATTCACACCCAACTGCTAAACATGATTTTGCGACTTGGAACATTGATGAACCCAAAAAATCGTTACCGTCGACGTCACGGCCTGACTCTGGTTGAGCTCATGGTCGCCTCCACGCTGGGGTTGATGTTGGTCATCGGCGTTCTGGAAGCTTTTCGTCAAATCACAGATTCAGTCACGAAAGGTCGAGCTACGGTACAGATTTCCGGGCAACTACGTAACATCACCAATGTGATGCGAGCCGACTTTAAGGGGATCACGGTACAGGCCGTTCCTAACCCCCCCGCCGGTGCCGGCATGGGTTACTTCGAGATCATCGAAGGCATCGATAACGACTTTGTAAACACAAATTTCGGACTCGATAATCTGACAGGAGACACCGACGATGTGATTATGTTCACATCTCGTCGGTTAGAAGACCCGTTCTCCGGCAGGATTGAAGGACGACTACTCGACAGTACGCGGAATTTTGAAATCATTAATTCTTCGAATGCCGAAGTAATCTACTGGCTTGAACCACGAAACACAGAATTCTTACGTGACGGACTGGATAACAACAACAACGGAACAACTGACGAAGCTTTGGAAGGCCAACTTGGAGTGCTTCAACACAATGGGATGCCATTGGCGACCCTGCGGCGGCGTGCATTGTTGATACGACCTGACTTAAACGGACCTCAAGGAGTACTTCTTCAACCTAACGGGACTCCCTACCCTGCCTCGTCGGCAGCTTTTTTCTTAAATAACAACGATATTTCGATCCGAGTAAACAATAACGGCACGATTAGCGCAAACAGTCTGGCTGACCTGACGATGCGTCAAAACCGAGTCGCCCACATTCCGGCTGGCGTCGTCAATAACAATGTCGATACCAACTTCCCCTATCCGTTCAGCCACGCGCGGTTACCGTTCCAAACAGGTATCGCCATGGGCGAGGACGTCGTTATGGATCAGGTATTGGCATTTGACATAAGAGTGTACGATCCACAGGCCCGAAACCTCAGAGCCCCGACTCTTGATACAGCTTTGACTCCTGGTGACCCAGGATACGAATCGGCCGTTATTGGAGGTGCACGCGTTGTTGGATTAGGCGCCTATGTTGATCTTGGATATGCACAACCTTACACAATCACCAACAACGCGCCAGTGTTTGTCCAACAATGCCAGGCAATGAGCACTTTTTCCTGGCTCCCGGATCCCAAATCCCAGTTAAGAAACACGATGCTGCCGCCGTTGCTGCCAACGAACCCCAAATACTTTCAGTTTGGCAACTACCGCACGTATGACACTTGGACGATTGAGTACGAGCGTGACGGGTTAAATCAAAACTCCGGTGCAAATAATCTGATCGATGAAGGTCTGAATGGATTGGATGATAATGCGACCGGTGGCGTAGATGACATTCAGGAATCTGAGACGGCACCTCCATATCCATACCCCTTACGAGGCTTTCAGGTTATCGTTCGGGCATTTCAAAACAGCCAACAGCAATTACGCCAATTCACTGTCTCACACGACTTTACGCCGGAATAGAACTCTCTCCTATGCATACCATACGGCTTCGGGGCCCCTGGCAATTTACTCCTTTGGCAACAACTTACTGGTCTGACTCGGCGGAGTCTCAGGAAACTGGTATAGAAGTCCCTCCACCAGGTACGATGAAAATCCCGAACGATTGGAGTGACACACTAGGTGACTCTTTTCATGGAAAAGTCTTGTTCCAGCGATATTTCCATAAGCCAACCGGACTGGAACAAGGTGATATCGTACAAATCACTTTGACTGAGGTCAACGCACTCGCCACTGTTTTTCTAAATCATGAAGCCATCGGCACTGGTGATGTATCTCAGGGCAAATCCACCTTCGAAGTAACAGACAAGCTTGAACTTCGAAATCTCTTAGAGGTGATTATCGACTTCCCGGCTCTAGATGCTAAAAGCGCTCCATTAAGTACTATTGAGGGCCGAACAGGAGGAATCACTGGTGAAGTACAGATAGAAATCCTTCCAAGCTCGGTGTAATTAGATCGATTGAAGATCATACGAAGCTTGTTTCACAAATTGCTATAATGTGGAAGCCTCAATCCCTTACTCACACACTGAATCCCTTCATTTACGCAGGTCAATTCATGACTAGTTTCAAGTCGGTCCCATTGCTGTTTACCTGTCTCTTGCTTTTAGTTTTCGGCTGTTCATCTGAAGACGCACAGCCTGCACCTTCCCCCTCCCCCGAAGCGAGTGAACCAGAGAACCCTGTCTCAGAAAACTCTGATCCGCGAGCCACCGGTAGATCCCAGGAACGAGAAGAGATCAAAGAACCTCCTGTCTTGACGACACCAAGCCCTGAACCTATCCCTGTACCGGCTGAAGATTTAGCCGAAGGTTGGATTCGTTTATTTGATGGAGGTAGCTTTTTTGGCTGGAAACCTGAAAACGACGCCAATTGGGCCATTGAAGACGGAGCCATCACGGTCAGCGAAGGTGAGCAGGGACTACTGAGAACCACTTCTGAGTTTTCGGACTATGTCCTTCGCCTGGAGTTCAAAGCGGATAAATCCACCAACAGCGGCATTTTCCTGCGAACCTCAGCCACTCCTACCGACCCCACTAAAGACTGTTATGAATTTAACATTGCACCTACTGACAATCCCTTTCCTACGGGGAGTTTAGTCGGTCGTACTAAAATCGAAAATGCTCCAACCAGCGGCGAATGGCAAACGGCGGAAATCACCGTGCAAGGTAATCAAATACGTGGAATCGTGGACGGTAATCTAGTCCTCGAATACACCGATGAATCGCCAATCGGGAGAGGTTATATTGGTTTACAGTTAAATTCCGGTCAGGTTGCATTCCGTAACATCCTGCTTCGACCGTTAAGTCTGGACTCGATTTTCAACGGTACTGATTTAACCGGCTGGGTTGAATACCCAGAGATGGAAAGTAAGTTTTCAGTAACCGCGGCAGATGAACTCAATGTGGTCAATGGACGCGGGCAGTTAGAGACCGAAGGACACTACGCTGATTTCGTGTTACAGCTCGAGTGCATCAGTTATGCCGAAGCATTGAATTCCGGGATATTTCTAAGATGTATTCCTGGTGATGTCATGATGGGATATGAAAGCCAAATCCAAAATGGGATGAAGGATGGTAACCCACTGCAGCCGGCCGATTGTGGAACGGGAGGGATCTTTCGCCGCCAGGATGCTCGACGGATTGTCGCGTTAGATAACGAGTGGTTCCACAAGACAATTGTCATGTCAGGTAATCATATTGCCGTGTGGGTCAACGGATACCAGGTGAGTGACTGGTATGACGAACGTGAAGCCGATAAGAATCCACGCCGAGGACTGCGTACTGCTGCCGGGTCGATCATGATTCAAGGGCACGACCCCACAACGAATCTGAGTTTTAGAAATCTCCGGATTACAGAATTAGAGTAGTGACTTTAATTCTTTAGGCAGATTGAAGTGCACCTGTTCTTCTCGAATCACTCGAGACTCCACTTCGGCATCAAAATGAGACTGGATGTAGTCGACACAATCCTGTACCAAATTCTCTGGTGCACTCGCGCCAGCTGTAATCATCAGCGTTTCAACTGAGTCGAACCAGGCATCATTAATATCTTCCACACCATCAATAAGATATGCCGCTTTACCCTGCTCGATGGCAATTTCCTTAAGGCGTTGGCTATTTGAGCTGTTTTGACTGCCAACGACCAAAACTAATTGAACATCATCAGCAATAATTCGCACAGCTTCCTGACGGTTTTGGGTGGCATAACAGATGTCGCCTTTAGGTGGTGCCGCGACTTGAGGAAATCGTTGGCGGATCCGAGCGATGATTCGGTTGGCATCGTCCACACTAAGCGTCGTTTGTGTTAGGTAGGCGACTTTGGAATCGTCTGCTACTTCTAAACGGTCTACAGCCTCTTCGCTTTCGACCAAAATCATCGCTTCCGGTGCTTCCCCCATCGTACCAATCACTTCATCGTGACCTTCATGGCCGATTAACAGGATTGTATATCCCTGCTTGGCATAGCGTACTGCTTCCAGATGAACCTTAGTGACTAATGGGCAAGTTGCATCGATCGCATAGAGTTCTCGCTGACGCGCCTGCTCACGAATCTGCGGGGATATTCCGTGAGCGGAAAAAAGCAAATTGGAACCGACCGGGACATCCTCCAAGCAATCCACAAAGACTGCCCCTTTACCTTGAAATGTTTCAACAACGTATTTGTTGTGAACAATCTCATGGTACACATATACCGGCGGACCAAGCGTCTTAATAGAAAGGTCGAGACATTCAATGGCCATATTAACCCCAGCACAAAAACCTCTCGGTGCTGCAAGGATAATCTTCATAGGGTCACTCTCTTTGTCATGGTGGAGACAGCAGGTGAGTCACGAATTCTTTCTACCTACCGACGTCCAATATCATCTAGTCATCGAGTCCTGTCCAGCATGGTCACCAGAGGATTACAATTGCCGCACGACACCCGCCAGAAAACCAGCCAAACGTTCGGAGCTCTTATAGGCTTCATTTTTCAAGTCCCACATTTCCTTCAATTGGGAGGCTTGCGTAAACAAGCCTTTGGAAAATGCGCCAAACTTGGCGGCAAAACTACCTTGTTTCATAATCCTGCTCATCAACTCCGGTGGTTGATCGTCAAAATCTTCCGCTACAATTCGAATCGCCATGCATCGCTGTCGTGCCTGTCGGCATATCTCGGCGACCACAGCAGATTCCATATCCGCCACTTCGGTCTTAAACTGGCTGGCAAGTTCTTTTCGTTTTGCTGGTGTCGTCAAGACTTCAGGCGTACTGACCAGATCGCCTGTCAATAATCCCGCTTGTGGTTTGGCTTCTCCTAGCTGAAACCCTACCTGTAATTCTCGACCTTTGACGTCTCGAATCACGTTGGGCATCACAATCATCCCTTTCCTGACTCGTTTTGACAACGAAGATGCAAAACCGGCTGAAATCACCCACGATGGATGATGCATGTTAATCAGATCTGTCACCGCTCGGGCTACCTGCCGCCAGGTGTCCCCAGCTTCAATGACAATAATATCCATGCCATGCCATCGGCCGGCATGCTCAACGAAGCTTGCACATTGCGTACTGATCACACCTTCCATCTGATCGACCACTCCGGAAGCTTCCAGAGAATTGGCGAAGACCATAGCCAATTCACAGGCAGGCATTTCCCGCCCCTGTTTCATTTCCGCAATATTCCGAGCCTGATCAGTGACAGCTTGTTCCACTTTACTGCGTACTGCCTCCTGAGCCTGAGACTTTAGCATATTGGCTACGAGGTATCGGATGAGCATAAGGTTGAATTAAATCTTGTTGGGGGGAGGAGGTTAATGCAGATTTGCAGGAGGAGTAGGACGAAATAGCTGACCGGACTGCGATTCAATTTCTAAATCACTTACCTCTATTAAAACGCCGTTCTGAACGAGCTGTTGAATCCAATCCGGCGTAACTCTTTCATCATAACCATAACTACTACGATACCGCTGCAGTTCCTCCCAACTCACATAGACATAGTCCACCTGTTTTTCCTGTAGCAATTGCCGTTGTTGCTCCGGGTCTTGGTTAGAAAGCCAGTCAGCAAGGATGGACGAATCAAAGCAAGAGTTGTAATCCACCTGCATTTGCAAATCAAAAGGCTCGGCGTCTGCCACAAGAACGACACGTCCGTCACGCCCAAGCTGTTGATTGAGAAATCGATGCACACGAAATGTCGTAGTATCCTGTTCCGGTAATACAGGGCCTGTACGAATTGTCTCCAGTCGCACTAACAATCTGGAATCTGTCTCCATTCCGGCACCAAGGTACATCACGGCATATAAAAACAGTCCTACCAGCAAGCCCTTACGCCAAGCAGCATACCCTCGGATAGCAACTTCAAATCCTAATCCTGCAAGGATGGCAAACAACGGAAGCAGTGGAACAACAAACCTCTGCAGATGATGAGTGGCGAACCACCAAACCAAAACTCCATATAACAGTATTAGAAAATATGGAAGCAACTCACGTCGCTGATGATAAACAACAATTGCAATCAGTAAACATCCCATCAGTAGCGGGCTATTTCTTGAGCCTGTCAAAAACAACTCCGTCATACTATCCAGCAGGTTATCTGATTCCGGCACCTGATGCGCATTATTCCATTGGGAGACCTGATCAGCTGTCTGTTCACCCGAGTTGAATAGTGAGCCGAGAAGCGGGAAGACCGGATTTCCTGTATGAACCAAATTCTTGATCAGCCACGGGGAAAAACTGATGGTTGCTCCCATTGCAAAAATCAACATCGCCGGAAGTGCTCTTGCACGACATTGAATTAGAATCCAAATGGCTATCGGGATGACAGCAAATACCACACCGGTATATTTCACTGACGCTGCTGCACCCACTAGCAGTCCCACCAGTCCAATTTTCAACCATGAGTCGTCAGAAGATCTTTGCAACCAGTAGATCGCCATGATGGCTGCAACAAGGTAAAAACCGAGTGCCATTTCGTTGAGTCCTGTCATGCTGATGTAGCCGACCCACGGGCAGGACAGTAATAAAACCGCTGCAGCAGTCGCCGAGATTCTATTTCCCAGACGAGCATTAATCGCCCAGCACCCTAAAGCCGCAAACAAAGCATAGTACGCAAGGAACGTCTTACCAATCAACGCGCCATCCCACCACGCATCTGATTCGGTAAACAACTGAGCCCAGGCCATAGGGACCACACAAATCAGTTCAGCACCTAAAGGCATCGCCCCATAGGTATTGTGAGGTAAGTAATGAATCCCTCCGTCCTGGAACCACTCTTTGGGAACTTGAAGATGATATTCCCTAACATCAAATTCCCACGGCGGTAGCATCGCTCCGGCGACAATGATCACTATCAGCCCAAAACCAATCCAGACTCCCAAACTTCGACGTTCGGACGGACCAGGCAAGAATCGCTGGGGATGTACATTTCGCAGAATTCCATTGGGAGCCACATATTCGACCCACCCTGCCAAAGAAATTGGTACGAGGTAAAGCCACCATATTTTGAGCATCCCACAGACACCGAGCGTAAACGCAAACAATGTCAATCCAAGTGTCCCGACTCCAAACGACAGAACTACGATTTCCAGACGATTAAGTTCTTTACACTTTACGCATCGTAAGCATGCTCGGCCAATTAGCAGGACGGCTGAAAGTAGTGCGAGGCTCCCGAGGAAGATTGGCAAACGATCAACAAGTGAAACACGATCCCAGGATTGTTCAGCCCATTCGGACACGACGATGTCTGGAATGATCATCCGCAACCAGGGAACCTGATGAGCGTTCACCGATGCCTGAGCACCAGGTGTTGAGGCTGGCATGGTCGCAAAAGTGAATAAAAGGAAATAAGCCATCAGCGCAATAATCCCCAATGTCTTGGGATATTTACTCACATTTTCCTGTGCTGGTGGCATGCTTCCATTCCAAATGAATTGTCTACTCTTAAAGCGGGCTTGCCAATTCTCACCTGTAGCCAGGTCTATAGCTTGGCGTTGATCCTAATCATCCCTCAGCCGAATTCACTGTGACCCATCCTTGGCATTCCGTCATAACCGTTACGAACGGAATAGTTTCAGCTGATTTCCTGACCGGTACGGTTTAACCAATCAGAAAAGTTTTAGTTTTTTAACTCCTGCTTAGCCGTGAGGGGTATAGTTCTTCAGAATCAAAGAAAAACTGTACGGATTAGATAACCCTATCCCCCGTCTTAACACGCAATAGCATCGATTGTAATCATGAGTCAAGCAAAACTATCTGGTATCTATACCCCTAATATCGTCTGTTTGGACAATAACGGAAACATAAATGAGGGCGAAACCCGCAGGTATGTCGACTGGTTAATCGATAAAGGCGTTCATGGGTTGTATCCCAATGGCTCGACGGGGGAATTCACACGATTTACCGCCGAAGAACGTGTGCGAATCATTGAAATCATCGCGGACCAGGTCAATGGACGAGTGCCTATTCTTGCCGGTGCCGCTGAAGCGAATACACGAGAAACGATCCGAGCATGTGAGAGATATTATGATTTGGGCGCCACTGCCGTGGCAATCGTTTCGCCCTTCTACTATCAGATCGGTCCTGAAGCGGTTTACACCTACTTCAAAGAGATCGCTGATAATTCACCTATCGATGTCACGCTTTATAACATTCCACTGTTCGCCTCGCCGATTGATGTAGATACCGTAGCCAGACTGGCAGATGACTGCCCTCGTATCATTGGAATCAAGGATTCCTCCGGTGACATTCCTCAGATGATGCGGATGATCGATAAGGTTCGGCCTAATCGTCCTGACTTCTCCTTCCTCACTGGCTGGGACCCCGTCCTGGTTCCCATGATGTGGGTTGGGGCTGACGGTGGAACCAATGCCTCCAGTGGAGTCGTTCCCGAGATTACTGGCAAGATTTTTCAATTAGCATCAACTGGTCAATGGGAATTGGCTCGTGATCTTCAATATCGATTACTGAAGCTGTTTGATGCCATGATTTTCCGCAGTGAATTCCCCGAAGGATTTCGGGAAGCCATTAAACTCCGTGGTTTTAACACTGGTATTGGACGGCAGCCTCAAGGGCCGGAACTGACTGCGAAACTCCAGGTTCTTAGCTCTGAACTAGAGACGATGTTGAGAGAGGAAGGGTTTATGCAGGAAGCTCAGACTCAATTCACTTCCGCGCCTTCTACCAGCGGTATCGATATAGAAGCGATTGTTCGCGGTGTGATGGCAGAATTGGCTCGTCGTGGCTTAGCTCAATAACCCACTGAGATCAAACGGGTGAAGTGACAAACTGCATACGTGTAGCTACACCCGGTTCTCGGTTTTCTACCCGAATGTCTCCATGGTGTAATTGCATGATTCGCCAGGCTTTGGTTAAACCAAAGCCAATTCCACGTCCTGCTTCCCGACCAGAAAAGAATGGGTCGAATACGATAGGAACCTGATCTTCTGGAATCCCAGGCCCGTCATCCTCGATGACCACAACTAGAGCATCGTTGTTCACTTCCCAGGAGATCTTTATCTTGCCATCTTCCATGGCGTCGATGCTGTTTTGAATCACCGCTTTGAACATTTCCATACAGGCCGAACGGTCAGCCTGAATTAGGACGTCTCCTTGGGAGGCTACCTCGACAATCAGACCTTTGGGATCAGTATATTCAGCCATTTCTTCAACGACTTTGGAGATCATTTCCTGAACGTTGTTAGGCACTAGCTTGATATCCGGTGGTACGGCAAAAAGCATCAAATCTGCAATCATAGCTGAAGCCCGATGAGCCTGTGTTTCTATGGTTGCCAAAATACGGCGACGCTCAGGATCCTGTTCTTCTGAAACCAATCGTTGGGCACGGCTCGAAATATTGGCCAGTGGATTGTTTATCTCGTGCCCTGCTCCGTAGGCAAAGTTTTTCACGGCCAACATTTTCTGATGTTGAAGCTGACTGGCAAATGCCTCTTCGCGTTTATCCCAATTGAGTACTTTCTGCCAATCGGCGAAGTGGACCCGTGGGCCCGCTAAGGGGGATGGTGAATTCATCAACTTCATCAGATGATTGGCGACCTGTTCATCTCCAGGCGATATCTCAGGATCCAAAGTGTTCACTAGACTGCATAGTGATTTGCCTGTCTCTGAGGAAGTACTAACCAGTTGGCATACATAGGCTGCCGAGTTTTCCGGATCCGGAGGTACCAGCTCATCGGTTAGATCGGGATCTAATTCAGCAATGGCTTGTTCCCCTTGCTGAGACATCCATCGAGCTAAATTCAGCGACGAATTTACCGAATGTCCACGCAAGGCCGCTTGCGCTGTGAGCCAGACAAGAAGAAATGGGTCTTCGTCCAATACGGTGTTCAGCTCTTTGGCTCGCTGTTCCCCCGATACGCAGACCGTCATGTGCACCAGACGCTCCAAAGTTTCAGCCAGCGCCGGTAACTTCAAGGGCTTGTTATGAACAATTACAGTGGGCCAGTAGGTCATTAATCAGCAGATTTATTATGGTGGTTAAAAAAGGACGCACACCGAATGATGCGCGTCCTTGGGTATCTTTCACTACCTACAATTTCCGAGGACCAATTGCAGGAAGAAACGAGTGGGGCCAGTAATTTATTGCTAGTTGGCAACCGCTCGTTCCATCTCCAATAGATCACAGGCTCGGTCCAGCAAGCGATCCACAGTAAATGGTTTATGCATAAAGTCATCAGCGCCGGCAGCAGTCAATTCAGAAATCTTGTCCTGCTCTACCATACCCGAAATACAGATGATTTTTACTGCTTCCAAGGTATCGTCATTTCGAACTCGTACGCAAACTTCTTTCCCGTTAATATCCGGAAGCATGACATCGAGAACAACCAGGTCAGGACGGAATTCTCGAACGAGCATTCCTGCATCAAATCCGTTATTAGCCGTTTTGACTTCAAATCGCCCATCCCGTTCGAAAACATCGACCAACAGTTCTACCAATTCGACGTCGTCGTCTACGACAAGTACCTTTCGGTCACCACTTTCAAGTGCATCGGTTGGAATCCCGTTCTCTTTCATGAAAGCAAAGAGCTGTTCACGAGGAATTCGTCGAAATCGACTTCCCGGAACACGAAATCCCTTTAAGCTTCCATTGTCAAAACAACGGATAATCGTCTGCTGGCTCACCTTACAAATTTTCGCGGCTTCACCAGTTGTAAATACAGTTTTTGCTGAGAGTGACACGGAAAGTCCCTCCTGAGTTAATCGGCTTGTTAACAGTACGGGTCTTCTACTTAAAACCCCTGCTGCTTCCAATTCCTATCCATCACCTTAGTTACTCAATTGTCCTATCCGAATCCAAATCACTTAGATTCCAAGAACAACGTATTTCGTTGGCTTCGCCAAGCTTTCCAATCTTGGCTAAATACCCAACTCGGCAGATTGTCCCAAAAAATGAGAATCTGCGTCAACACCAATAAAATGGGGAATTCTGCTAGCTTTGGATAAGCTACAATTGTCCGCAGTTAGCAAATTCAATGTGCTCTCTTACTCCTGTATCAAATCAACCGTGAATTATATGAACCCTGAGATCAAACGCAAACTTCGCATGGGCCTCGTCGGTGGGGGCGGAGCGGCATTTATCGGCAAAGTGCATGCAATCGCTGCTACGCTCGATAATCGCGCCAGGCTTTGTGCGGGAGCCCTAAGTTCTAACCCGCAACGTGCCAAAGACTCAGCCCCAGCCTTCGGAATTCGTGAAGACCGAGCCTATAGCAGTTTTCATGATCTCTTGGAGTATGAAACTCATCTGGATGAAGAAGACCGTATCGACTTCCTTAGTATTGCCACTCCCAATCACACCCATGCTGAAATTGCCATTGCCGCAATGCAAGCTGGTTTTCACGTTGTTTGCGATAAACCCATGACCACTACGCTGAACGATGCTCAAGCACTAGTTAAGGCTGTAGAAGATACGGGGCGAATCTTTGCTTTGACTCATAATTACACTGGGTATCCAATGATTCGGCAGGCCCGAGAGTTAATCGCCAGTGGCGAAATTGGTGATGTGCTGGCAGTACGTAGTTCCTACCTCCAAGGGTGGCTTACAACGTTTGATACGAATGCAGACGCTGCTCGAGGCGTCTGGAAAACCGATCCTGAAAAAGCCGGTTCAGGTTCTTTGGGTGACATTGGGACACATGCGTTTAACCTAATACGATTCGTTACCGGCCTAACCGTCAATAAGATAGCAGCCACTGTTGAGACACTTCACAGTTCCCGTCTGTTGGATGATTACGGTGTCGTACAAATGCGTTTGGAAAACGGTACGTTAGGGTTAATCACCTACAGTCAAATGACCCATGGTCGTCTGAATGATTTCTCTCTCGAAATCGATGGCACTCGGGGAGCGTTATTGTGGAATCAGGAATCCCCCAATCAACTAATCGTGCGTCGTCAGGGACAATCAACTGAAATCATGGAACGTCACCCCGGTGGGCAATACATGCTGGAACTAGCTCGACAGTCCACTCGCATTCCGGGCGGACATCCGGAAGGATTTTATGAAGCATTTGCCAACGTGTATCGCGCGGCATTTGACGACATGGCTCGCAATATTGCTAATGGATTTCATCCAGGCATCAATACGCTTTACCCGAATGTCTATGATGGTCTCGAAGGCGTACGGTTTATCGAACGCGTTCAGGAGAGTGCTTCATCCAACAGTCAGTGGTTGGAATTCTAGGACCGATTTTGCAAGTACGCTGTGACTAATGCCATATCAGCTGGCGTGATGCCACTGATTCTGGAAGCCTGAGCAATCGTTGTGGGACGGATCAGAGATAGCTTTTGCCGCGCTTCTGTACGTAAGTGCCCAATCGCATCGTAATCAAAATCATCCGGAATTTGCTTTTCAGCCAGACGACTCTGTCGATCAATCTCCATTTGTTGTCGAGCGATATATCCCGAGTACTTCACGTCGTACACAACTTGTTGGACGACATCTTCGGGCAGATCGTTGAGTTCTGGCAGATGAGTGGTGATTTCTTCCCAGGTTGTTTCCGGGCGACGCAGATATTTGGTCAACGTAGCCTGTCCAACATTCTTTGTTTCCAACAAGGCTAAGGCCTGATCAATCTGTTGTTCTTTCTGAGTAAGTCGATCGTATCGCGTTTTTGAAACCAGCCCGTTTTCATAACCGAGTTTGGTTAATCGTCGATCGGCATTATCCTGCCGTAACAGTAATCGGTATTCAGCCCGACTGGTAAACATCCGATATGGTTCATCCACTCCGCAAGTCACCAGATCATCAATCAGTACACCAATGTACCCTTCGCTGCGTTGAATAATGAGTGACGCTTTCTGCGCTATTTTCAGGGCCGCATTGGCACCAGCTACCAACCCCTGCGCACCTGCTTCTTCATACCCGGTCGTTCCATTGATCTGTCCGGCGAAGTACAACCCGTCAATAAACTTAGTCTCCAGAGTGGGACGCAATTGGTCCGGCGGGCTGTAATCATACTCAACGGCATAGCCGTAACGCATAATCTGAGCGTTCTCCAAACCCGGAATCAACTTGAACATCGCGTCCTGTACATCCCGAGGCAAGCTTGTTGAGATACCGTTTACGTAAACCTCTTCTGTCTCATATCCCTCGGGCTCAAGAAATAACTGATGACGGTCCTTATCCGCGAATCGCACAATCTTGTCTTCAATCGAAGGACAATACCGAGGTCCGGCTGAATTGATTTGTCCGCTGTACATCGGAGCACGATTCAGATTATCCCGAATGAGTTGGTGCACCTCGTCATTGGTGTATGTAATCCAGCAAGGAAGTTGCTCTTGAGTGAGTTTCTCTGTTAGGTAGGAAAATGGCTCAGGCTTGTCGTCTCCTGGTTGTTCCTCTGCCTGACTGTAATCGATTGTTCGAGAATTGAGTCGAGGCGGAGTGCCTGTCTTAAAACGTTCCAAACGGAAGCCGGCTTCGGTTAATGCCTGACTAATACCACTGCTAGTACCTTCACCTGCTCTTCCTCCTGCCGTTTTAGCTTCACCGGTGTGCATCAGAGCCGAGAGGAATGTTCCGGTCGTAAGAATAACCGCCTGAGCACGGTAAATCGCATCTCCCTGAACTCGCACACCTGTAATCCGGACGCTCTCACCTTCTTTTTCAGTTAAGACATCTTCCACCAGTTCCTGCCGGAGAGTGATGCCGTCCTGTTGTTCAATGAGCTTTTTGATTTCCTGCTGATAGAGTTTTTTATCCGCCTGTGCTCGAGGGCTATGCATTGCCGGCCCTTTACGACGATTGAGCATTCGGAATTGGAGTGCGGTTTTATCGATCGCACGTCCCATGAGGCCTCCGAGCGCATCGATCTCACGAACAATCTGACCTTTCGCCACTCCGCCGATGGCAGGGTTGCAGCTCATTTGACCGACCGTATCTAAATTGGTCGTTAAGAGGGCAACTCGAGCGCCTGCGCGCGCTGCAGCCGAAGCCGCTTCTGTTCCTGCATGCCCTGCTCCGACAACCAAGACATCATAGTCGTATGTAGATCCGCTCATGGATGACATTATGATTCGAAGCGAGAGTTTTGGATATCCCTAAGGGTTATACGTTTTGCTCATTCATCAGTCGCTCCACCCAGCGTCACTGATATCTTGTATTTATTTTGAAGATGGGCATGTGCCGTACTGGCGTAAGAAGCCTTGGGATACTTTTTACAACAAAGCTGAAACGCCTTGATTGCCATCTCAGTTGATTGCATTTGCTCGAAGGTATAGCCAACTTGTAATTGGGCCCAAGGTGCCATTGATTCGCTTCCTCCGATGATTTGGCCGTAGAGGACTAGTGCTTCTTTGTATTCCTTGAGTGCACGGTGGCAACCAGCCATTTGACGGTAGTTTTCCGGAAAATTCTCACATTGGCGATACGTGCCGATAGCTTCTTTAAGTAGGTTGGCGTCACGTTGTGTCGTGGCTAGTGCCCATAACCACTTCTGACTATTGAGGGCATCGGAGGCCACCAACGAGCGATAAATCTGGATTGCTTGTGGGTACTGCTTTACTTCGACGTAAGCTGCCGCCTCTTCTCCCTGCCAAGTCGCTGCATTTTCAGCGTCTACTCCTGCCAGTTGTTTATAAACCTTGATTGCTTCATTCAAATTGGCTTCTGCCCGATAACTTTGAGCAACTTTTGAAAGTCCTAGCACCTTATCCTTAAACTGGCGATAGATCGATCGAGCTTGGTCAAATCGTTTTTGGGAAACGTGATAATCTGCCAAGCTGCCCATGATCGCATCCAAGTTACCAAAGGTCGCAAGCATAGACCGGTAAGCCGCCAGTACCTTATCATCCCGCCGCGAGTACTTTTCGACCTCGATCATTTGATTCCATTGCGTTTGAGCTTTGGCCTTCAACTCATCGGTCGATAGATCTGTTTCGAGATTTTGCTTCAGAAAAGAAACGGCCTGGTCTGCCAGACGTAGTCCGACGGTGGCAGTATCCTCATTACCAACCAAGGTTCCAAGTGGGCTACGGACGTATGCATAGACGTAGTAGGCTAGCTGTTCATCTTTGTAATTAGTTTTCAGACTATCAAGCGCGTCAGGGAATGCCCCTTTACCAAAATAGTATGACGCCAAAGAATTCGCAGCCGTGACACAAGTACCTCCAGTCAGCTTTGTGCGCTCAATATCAAACGCCAGACGTTTCCAAATCTTTACTAGACTGGTTTCGTCTTTTTCCTGTTTGGCAATTTCCGCCAGGCCTGAGAGCGAGTAAACAGCGACCGCATCATCTGGGAAATCCGCGATCGTCTCCTGATA
>MDSW01098110.1_pt1 | contig 58642 bp, 45 predicted proteins | sample 811171 | NCBI WGS metagenome assembly MDSW01 (sample SAMN05326641, study PRJNA326480) | marine metagenome | isolation source: seawater | place: Atlantic Ocean: North West | collected 2012
CATGGTGATGGCCAGATACAGTTCCGTCTCGATGTCAACGGCAGCCGCCACCAGCAGTCGCTTGACCTCGAGTCCCTCGGGACCGGTCTGGACCGACACCATCTTGTTGGTCAGCATGAACGTGGCCGATTCCTTCACGGCTTCAACCGAGTCGACGACCTTCACGAAACCCGCCTTGCCACGACCACCTGCATGGACCTGCGCCTTGACGACGACCATCTTGTGACCTTCGGCGAAGATGCCCTGGGCAGCTTCGACGGCCTGTTCGACGGTTTCCGCGACGTGTCCCTCTGGAACGGGAATGCCTGCTTCCGCCAGGAGTTGCCTGGCCTGGTACTCATGGATCTTCATGGGTGAGTGTCCTTCTCGGTAATCAGGCGGGCATGGTAGCAGGACGAGCCCATCCGTCATGACAGACTCCCTCGACGGGTGATCCAACCCGCCGGGGAGCGTGCTTCAAGAATCCGAACATGGAATCTCAGTCAGATCTGCCGGCTTCACGCCTGCGGACGGATGGTGATACCTGTCGTGCAACGATCAGGTTGTCAAAGGCGATGGTCCCGCGGGCCGAAGTCGCCCCATCCATCGTGAATCTCAGGATGGTGCGACCTTCGGACGGCACTTGACCAAGATCCAGTGCATGACGAGACCATGTTCCGGTCGGCGCCCAGGCTTCCAGATCCTCAAAGGTCTTCCCGCCATCGATGGAACGGGAGATGATCACGGCCGTGTAACCGGAAGCGCTGCGTCGGAGCGCTGCGGATACGTGCAGATCACCATGTCCGGACTTCGGCAGACTCAGTTCGAAGAACTGACCATTGCGAGCCATCCCTGAAAGCCCCATTGCGCTGCCTTCAGGGACCTCATTTGGCGAGTTCACGACCGTGCCTTTCGGATTGGAAAGTCCGGCCTCGACCCACGCTTCCGCGAGCGTGATCAGACCCGATCCCTGATCCGACTCGATCTGCCGCTGCTGACCATCGAATTGATCAAAGGTCCATGAGGCCACGGTCGCAGCCCGGGCACTCGCTCCAGCAGACAGAACGACAATCAAAAGCAATCGCACACACGTCTTCAACATCATTTCGAGCCTCCTTGCTCTTCAGCTGCACTGCCCATCGGCCATGAATTCGTATCATGCAAGCCTGATGGCGGGCTGAGAACGTACGTCCGCTCGATGGCCACGAAGTAATTCCTGCTGAAATTCAATGGAATTGCACGCAATCAGGAGAGAACACCATGGCACGCACCCCATCCACCATGCAACCACTGGGAACCAGAGCCTCCGATTTCACCTTGCCCGATGGGCTGGGCGTCCGGCATTCACTGCAAAGCGTCCGAGGTGAGCAGGGCCTGCTCGTGATCTTCATGTGCAATCACTGTCCGTTCGTCGTTCACATCGCGGAGGAACTGGCCAGACTGGGAGAGGACTACCCTTCTCGAGGCATCGGCATCGTGGCCATCAGCAGCAATGATGTCGAAAACTACCCCCAGGATGGCCCGGAGAAGATGGCCGCGACCGCGGCCGAATGGGGGCTGACCTACCCATACCTGTATGACGAAACGCAGGATGTGGCCAGAGCCTACGACGCCGCCTGCACACCGGACTTCTTCGTGTTCAACAAGGACCTTGAGCTCGTCTACCGTGGCCAACTGGATGACAGCCGTCCGGAATCGGGGATCCCGGTGGACGGTAGAGATCTCCGCTCGGCCATGGACGCCCTCCTTGCGGGGACGCCAATCGATCCAGCACAGAAACCAAGTCTCGGCTGCAACATCAAGTGGAAGTCATGATCCGGCACCCATGAGAAACACTTCCGACTCAGCACGGGCCCCAGGTATCGAGAATGGTGAGGATCTCAAGCACGCCGACGAAACCGTCTCCATTCATGTCCTCGGGGCAACCGGTGCAAGAGCCGAATGCCGCAATGACTTGCAGGATGTCATCCACGCTCACCGTGCCGTCCCCATTGACATCACCTGAACAGACATCGAACTCGACTTCGGTGATCCAGGTACGCCAGCCGCCACCATTGGTCCATTCATGGGCCAGCCAGAGTCGGCCCTGCGCATCAGGATCGGGCGAAGCTCCGGCGTAGTCCCCCCATCGTCCGCTGGTATCAGGCGCACTCGACGCCTTGACCAGCTGCATGGGCTGGAACGAACCGGCCGGGTCATCGACTGCACGCTTGGCGGTGTACATCGAGATGTACTCATTGGCGGATGAGCGGGCGAAGGTCACCGCAGCATTGCCGAGTGCATCGACGGTGATCGCTGGGAAATAGGTATGGATTCCCTGACCGGCATCGATTTCGCCCCACTGAGCAACTGATGGCGCCGTGAAGCCGTTGGGCCATCCATTCAATCGAATCTCATACCACCTCACTCGGACGCGGTCATTGTTCACGTGATGAACCGCCCAGATGGAACCACCTCTTTGGATGCATGACCAGAACCTTGGTTCGAACAGGAACGGTCGGTCAGTCGTGCCCTGTTGTGGCGGCTGTGTGGGATAGGAGTACACCGCGACAGGGATGTCGATGGACTGCAGAACAGGATCGAGATCCGGATTGGCGATTGCATGAAGACGAATCTCGTTGAAACCGACACCGTTCGCAGTTCCCTCGGAGGACTGCAGGAGATACTGCGGAACTTCGGGATCCCAACTGACAGGCATGCCAAGCGATTGATTCCCCGCACCTGACAGTGACAGCTGCTTCCATGTCAAGGGGTCGCCGACCAGTGCAGGATCCTTCTTGATGCACAGGATCAGATACTTGTCGGGACTGAAGAAGTCCGCCGAGACATAGATGAATCGATCATCAACAGACAGGTTCGGTGAATCGATGTTGGAATCGAAATCGGAGACGTCGAGGAGATACTTGTGCCAGAGACCATCTGCCTGGTCCGTCGCTGAAACCGCCAGCAGAAAATAGGAATCCGAGCCTGATCGAGCGTTGGCCATCGCAACGAACCGCCTGGCATGTGGATCCCAGATGACTTCAGGATCGAAGACGAAACCCGGCGCACCGACGGATCCCCAGAAGCCACCACCTCCCTCAATGGGCTGCTCGAAGAGCTGAGTACCCTCAAAGGTGTAGGCGGCAATGCCGCCGTTCACGACTTCCACGACCTGATCGGGGCCGACTGCGATATCAGGATCGGGCGGATTCCAGCCGGTGCTGGTAATGCCTTCGAAATCATGATCCTCGGCGCCCGCACGTCGTGGCATCGGATCAAGCGGTATGAAATCGGGATCGAAGGTTGGTGGACTTGGAACCATCGCCACCATCGTCGCCGGAACAGTGGACTCCGTCGTGACAGCATGGTCGGCCACTACTGGATCGAGAATCATCACGTTCGCAGCCGACGTGTCCTCCCCGGCCCCCACGCCGGTGAAGCCGACGACTCTGCGTCCGGAGGACGAGACGGCAATGGCTGGCGTTGTTGCCGCAACAGCCACCTTGTGTCCGGCATCCAGTGAGTGATCGAGCCATTGCGGTTCACCAAACGGCTGACCCGTGGAATCGAATTCCTGGAGTCGCACTCGTTGCTTGCCATCCGTCGAACGATCCTCGTTCCAGACGACTGTCCAGCTGCCATCGGGCTGTGCAGCCACATGAGCGCCACTGATCCAGGCATCCGTCTGTCGAGTTGCTTCGATGACCTGCGGCATTCCAACAGGACGTCCTTCGATATCGAGCTTCTGGGTCTGGATGGTGTACTGATCCGCTCCAGGATTCATCCAGGCCACGATCGCGCCATCGGGCAGTCGATCGATGGACGTCTCGATGCATCCTGGACCGGCAAGCCTGGTCGCGGCACGGACCGGACGACCTGTCGAATCGACAACCTGCAGCATCAGACCATCGGGTTGATCGGTCGTGAGTTGCCAGACAACTGCGAAATGTCCGCAGGGCAGGGAGACCACGCGTGGCAACGCTGCCTCGCCGACTGATTCGAGCAGACGCTCCGGGGTCGATGACATGGTGGCGGCATCGAGGCCTCGAACGGCGACGCGATAGCCTTCAGATGTCTGGGTCAACCAGGCGAACAACGGGACACCATCCTGATTGACCGCGAGCGATGGTTGGGTCTGGTGTCCGGCGCGATGCTCGTTCACGGCGAGCTCGGAGTGCCAGGATGTTCCATCGAAGTTGCGCGCAACGATGCCACCAGCCTGACCGTCCTGGCCGGTACTCGTCCAGGCCACCCAGAACCCGCCAGTTGGATCGACCGCAAGACTCGGCTGTTTCTGATGTCCTTCGACATGCTGATTGATGGGGAACTCATCTCCAATCAACTGGCCGGAAAGATCGGCCCACCGTCCATACACGCCATACCGACCAGCCTGCTGACGACGACTGTCCCAGGCGACAAGGACACGGTCCTGATCATCCACTCCGACCGTGACATGTGCCTGCTGACTGCTCGTGAACTGGTTCGCTTGCAGCGAAGGTGACGAGATCGTCTCTGAATGCATTGTTGTACAACCGGTCAGAAGGAGACCGGAGAACAGCATTGAAAGTGTGGTTCCAGCGCCATGTGTTGAATACGACTTCATGTTCTTCATTCCTCGCTCAATCATCACGTACTGCTTATCGAAGAGGTCATCGACGGCCTACTCGCAGATCCCCCATCCAGCCAGAACGGCCAGGATGTCATTGGCATCAACGAATCCACTTCCATCGACATCCGCATTCGAGTCATCCGATTCATAGGCCCCGATGATGGCCAGGACATCGTTGACATCAACGACCCCATCGCCGGTTGCATCCGGACAATCCTGAGGACACTCGTCCAGAATCTCATTGTCTCCATCATCCAACCATGATCCATAGATCTGGGTCGGCAAGTTGCCGCAGATGAGATTCCCTGAAAGCACCGGCTGGCTTGAATTCCAGCTGTGCATCCCACCGCCTTCTGAGGCCGTATTCCCGGAGATCAGACACGTGGAGATTTCCGGACTCACTGAGAAATTGGCGATCGCGCCACCGTCATCACCCGCCACATTGCCCTTGAAATCACACTCCAGGAAGACAGGCACATTCTGGTTTCCTGCAGGATCCGCATTGAAGACAGCGCCGCCATCATCATCGGCGGTGTTGTTGATGAACACGCATGCAGACACAGACGGCATGCTGGCATCGTTGTAGATCGCACCGGCATCGAGACTCGCGGAATTGTTCTCGAAGAGACATTCCGTAATCACCGGATTGCTTCCTGCCACATTGAGAATGGCCCCGCCGTAGCCGGCGGTGTTGTCAATGAAATCACAACCAAGAACCGTTGGGCTCCCGGAATGGCTGTAGAGTGCGCCACCCACACCATTGGAGACATTGTTTCCGATGAAGCGACAGTTCTCGATCAGCGGCTCATTGCTTGAGAAGAATTCATCAAAGCAGCAGATGGCGCCGCCATATTCGGCCGAACCGTTCACGAAATGACAGGAACGAATGGTTGGACTGCTCCCATCACGACACCAGATCGCGCCACCGAAGTACTCCCAGGAGTCCTGCTGACCGTTTTCATTCCAGTCATACCAGGGAGCCGTGCAGTCCCGGAACGTGAATCCTTCGATGATCGAGTCGCCACCTTCACCGGACTGGAAGAGGACGCCTCGCCTGAGACCCTCTCCGTCGATGATCGTGACCTCCGGGCCATCGCTGCTTCGAATCCAGATCGACTTGCCTTCCAGATCGATCATGGTCTCGACGTCATCCTCGGTGTAGACCCCGGGCCCGACGATGATCTCGTCACCATCATCGGCGAACCACACCGCGAACCCGATGGTTGGCAGATCCTCGGGAACATGGATGGTGGCCGCTCCGGAGGATGACGACAGAATCGCGGCGAACAGGATGCAGAAACTCCATGCTTTCATCCGGTTCAGAGTACCTGCTGGTGGGCCTGCAGGAATCAAGAAACAACTCGATTCACCGAAACACACGGCGGCCGAGGCCTCTGGGGTATGCGCGGCAGTGCATGCGATCAGCGAGCTCGACTATGGCAGCAATCCAACCACGTCCCCCACATGATTCCTGGACGGCCAAAGGTGGACGACTCAATGACCTGGCGATGTGACCACGACCACATGTCTGAGATGTGGACTTCGTCGGTGCTCGCAGAGATAGATGCCCTGCCAGGTCCCCAGCATCAACCGACCGCTTTCGACAGGGATCGAAAGATGGATGCCAGTCAGAATCGATCGGATATGCGAAGGCATGTCATCCGGACCTTCATGGACATGGGTGTAGTGTGGATCATGCTCCGGAACGGTACGTTCCAGCCAGGCTTCGATATCCGAGCGTGCACTTGGATCGGCGTTTTCCTGAATCGTCAGACTTGCAGAGGTGTGTTGAACGAACACGGTGCAGACACCATTGACGGATTCATCAAGTGCACGCACAGCCGCCTGCACTTCAGCCGTGATCTCATAGAGTCCCTTGCCCGTGGTCTGGATACTCAAGGTCCTGGGCATCTCATGCACTCACAGCTGGCTCGGTCTCGATCAGCTCTCCATCGTCATTCCGCGGGCGGAACCGGTTCTTCTGGAGTGCCGAGAAATATGAATAGACGGTTGGCACGACGAACAACGACATGACCGTTCCGAACAGCATGCCGCCGATGAGAACCCATCCCACAGGTTCTCTTGTTTCATGACCTGCACCACCTTCGACCACCAACGGTACTGCGCCGAGAACCATCGCTCCCGTCGTCATGAGGATGGGACGAACACGCAGCTGTCCGGCATGAATGGTCGCTTCGATGACGGGCATGCCGGCGGCACGTCCGCGGTTGGCCACCTCCACGATCAGAATGCCGTGCTTCGAGATCAGGCCGACCAGCGTCAGCAGACCGATTTCGGAATAGATGTTGAGCGTCTCGGCATTGAGCTTGAGACACACCAGCGCCCCGAGCATCGACAAGGGAACGACCAGCAGCACGATCAAGGGATCCACCATGCTGTTGAACATCGCGGAGAGGACGAGATAGACCACGAGGATTCCGAACGCGAAGGTCATGCCGATCTTGCCCTGCCCCTGTTCATACGTCCACGAATAGCCGGTGGTCGATGGAACGATCCCGTCGGTATTGTCATTCGTCCATTGATAGAGAAAATCAAGACACCCACCCAGTGCCGCACCCTCAGCGACATTGGCATTGATCGTCAGTGATTTCTGCCCCATGTAATGATTGGCATACAGCAATCCCTGCTCCGGTTCGAAGGTCACCAGCGCGGACAGCGGCACCAGGCGCTCTTCATTGCCTCGTACATAGATGTCATCGAGAATCTCGAGGTCGGACAACTGATCCGGATGGATTCCCAGATAGACCCAGTAGGCGATGCCGTTCATGACGAACTGGTTGAGACGATTCGGTGCAAATGTGGAAGCCAGGGTCTGCCCCGCATCGGCAACGGTCACGCCGGATGCGTTGGACAGATCGCGATCGATCTTGACGGAGTACTGCGGGTTGGCGAGATTCAGATCGATCTGGACATCTGCAAGATATTTGGAAAGCTCCGGATCGCTTCTCAGTTTGGTCCAGGCCTTCCAGAGTTCATCGTAGTCGTTCATGGTTCGCCAGACGAAGTTCACATCCTGCTGACTGGCACCCCCGAAGACGGAAGGCGGAATGTTCAACGGAAAGGCGAAGACACCAGGGATCGTGCTGATCGGCGCCTGAAGCGACTTCACGATTTCCTGCTGCGAGCGCGACCGATCACCTTCAGGCACGAGCGTCAGGATCCCGAGACCCTGGTAGTACGTCGGCGATGGTGTTCCGATCAGGTTGATGTTCGCGATACCCTCCGGCACTTTCTGCAGAATGGCATCGATCTCATCGGCGTTTCGACGCATGTCCGCGAACGATGCGTACTGAGGCCCTTCGTAGAAGACCATGACGACACTCTGATCCTCGGTCGGCAGCAGCTCCGACTGCAGCGTTCGACCCACGAGATACGCTGCGCACGCGACCCCGATGGCAATGAGAATCACGACCGGTCGAATACGATGAAGCGTGAATGACAGGATCTTTCCGTAGATGCGGCTGATGAAGTCCTGCCCTTCCTCGGAAGTCGCTTCTTCCCCGGACTCTGCGGCCTGCTTCGCCTTCTTGGACGGGCGCAGCAGCAGGCGGCACATCACCGGGCTCAGCGTCATGGCGATGTAACCGGAGATCAGGACGGTTCCGGCAAGGGTGAAGGCAAACTGCTCGAACAGAGCCCCCATCTGCCCCGGAACGAGCCCGATGGGCGCAAAGACCAGCGCCAGTGTCGTCGTCGTCGCGATCAACGGGAAGAGGATGTCGCGCAGCCCCTCGATGGCTGCCGTCATCGGCTTCATCCCGTTCTCCATGTATCTGAAGATGTTCTCAAGAACGACGATGCCATCGTCGACCACGAGGCCGATCGCAAGCACCAGTGCCAGGAGAGTCATCGTATTGATGCTGAAGCCGAGCATCATCAACAATCCCATGGCACCCGCCAGCGACAGCGGTATGGTCACGATCGGAACGAGAACCGCTCGCCAGGACAGCAGAAAGAGAGAGACCACGATGATCACGAAGATGATGGCTTCAATCATCGACTTGACGATCTCGATGATCGAACTGCGGACGAAGTCCGTCCTGTCATAGGTGATGATCAGCTCCAGATCACCCGGAAGGACCTTGTTCAGATTGGGGAGAAGCGCCCGGATCGAGTCGGAGACATCGATCGCATTGGCAGTGGCAAAGGTCTCGACGGCCAATCCCAGCGCGATGCGGCCATCCTTGAGAAACAGATCGTCCGGCGGCACGTTGTTTCCTGCCAGCTCGGCATAACCGAGATCGCTGAAACGAATGGGAAAGCCGTCTCGATACGCGACAATCATGTCGTTCCAGCCGTCGGCATCATTCAACCGGAAATCCGTACTGATGTCGTATTGACGGGCATCGTTGACGAGATCGCCTGCAGACAAGGCAACACTCTGGTTCTCCACGGCGTTGGCGACTTCGACCGGAGTGAGATCATGCGCAGCAAGCTTGGCGGGATCAAGCCAGAGCCGCAGGGCATACGAGTTCTCGAAGGTCATGATCTGGTCGACACCGTCGATGTTGTTCAGCGTGTTGATCAGACCTTCGTTGTAGATCGCCGTAAGCTCTTGCAACGAAGCGGTCTCGCTTGCGAGACACATGTAGATCTGAGGCGTCGAAGCCGCTGTGACCACGACCGGCGGAAGTGCATCGGCGGGAAAATTGCTGGTCGCCTGGGACACTCGGTTCTGGATCAGACTGGCCGCCACGCCGACATCCGAACCCATTTCCAAGGTCACCGTGATGACGGATTCACCCTGCGTACTCGTTGAAGTGAAGTAGATGACACCCTCAACACCCGTCATCACCTGTTCGATGGGTGTTGTGATCTCCGCTTCCATCAACTGGGCATCAGCGCCCTGATAGGTGGTCGTCACCGTGACTTCGGGAAGTGTGATTGCGGGATACTGGGCCACGGGAAGCGTGAAGTACGCCGCAACACCGATGACGACCAGCAGCATGTTGAAGACGAAGGCGACGATCGGCCTGCGAATCAGCATCTCGAGAAAAGCCATGGCGGATCAGTTCCCGTTCGCAGAGGATGATGCAGGCAGACCCGTGACCACGGAGACATCAACAGGCTTGTATGGGGTGGTTCTGATGAGTGCACCTGGTCGGACCTTGGAAGCGCCCTCGACGATGATTTCAAGACCCGCCTTCAATGCGATGTGCGGCAACGGCTTCGACTTCGAATCAGAATCCGCCTTCGCCGAGCCACCTTTGTCCGAACCGGAAGACGAGCCACCATCTCCCTTGGCCGCGTTCTGATCTGCAGATCCGCCGGCATGCTCAGACGACTTCGAGTCGATCGCCGGCTGCTTGATCGCTTTGATGATGGCGCGCTCACGGCTGATCTTCTTGACAAGCGAAACCGGAACCGGAACAGCTCTGCCGGAATCGACTGCATAGACCAGTTCCCCATTGCCCGTGTACACGATCGAAGCCTGAGGCACCACGAGGACATCGTCGAAGGAACCAACGACCTGGATGACTTCCGCATACAGGCCCGAACGCAGGGAGTAATCCGGATTCGGGACCTGAGCTCGGACCTGAACCGAACGCGTGCTGTTGTTCACGAACGGATTGATCGCAGTCACACGACCTGAGTACAGACGCTCAGGATGCGCCTCCGTTGTCAACGTGACGGGCTGCCCCACCTCAAGCTTGGGCAGCCAGCTTGTTGCCAGCTCATAGTCGACAAGCATCACGGAATCATTGACGACCTTGACGAGTTCATCGCCGACATTGGCATAGGTCCCGACATCGGTCATGTGGATAGCCACCTGACCGTCGTAGGGAGCACGAATGGTCAGCTTGTCGACGACGGACTGCAGTTCCGCCACCTGGGCCTTGAGGGAATCAATGGTGTACGCGGTCTCCGCCACTTCAGCGTCACTGGCCGCCTGAGTTTCAGCCAGGATCTTCATGCGTTCCCAGATCCACTCCTGCTCGGCAAGCTGAGCCTTGGTCGAATCGAGCTGCGCCTGCTGGGTCCGTCGATCAAGCGTGTAGAGAATGTCTCCGCGCTTGACCCTCTGACCATCCTCGAAGTAACGGCCGATCACGTTGCCCGCCACTTCGGGCGCCATCGTGGAAATCTCGATGGCCCTGATCGAACCGACGCCAGGAACATGTTCCGGAATACTGGTCTTCAGAACGGACGTCGAGGTGACGGACATCACCGGTGGGCTTGGCGTCTTCTCCTGGGAATCACCGCAACCCTGCAGACAGGCCATCACGCCCAGGCAGAGAGCAAGCAACAAGTCACCGAATTGGGAACCGGCCCTTCGCTGCGACATGTGTCAGTCCGTTGTCTTCTGATCCGCTGCATCCTGCACATTCTGTTGATGCGCATCGATCTTGTCCCCCAGATTTCGCAACGCATCACCCGTGCTGTTTCGTGCCCGGTCGAGCGCGGAACCCGAGGCATTGCCAATGTGGTCACCGGCAGCATTGATATCGTCACCTGCCTGGCGAATCTGCTCACGCTCGTACTCGTCACAGGCCGAGAGCGGCAACATGACCAACATTCCGAGAAGTAGGACTACCTGACTGATGTTCCATGACGATCGCATGCCCGAGGCCTCCTGTTCTGACGAATTCGGAGCAAGATCATGGCCGCCCTGGTATGGCCGCGTCAAGCGGTGGAACCCCGCTCCTCATGAAACACGATTTCAAGCTGGAAGACCCCGACCCCTGGTCATGCCAGGGGCCGGGGTCCACGAAACGGGCTCCAGATTTCGTGATTCGTTTTGTCCGGGACAGGCCCGAATCAGGCCCATGGGGGAGAAGAGAAGAGGAAAGATCGAAGAAACAGAGAAGCGTGTGAGTCTGATCAGCAGTTTGGCTCTGCTGACATAATGAATCTGCCCACCACCGACGAATCTGTCAGTGGTGGGCAGTATTTTCTCAAAAACGGCCTGAATGCCTTCCGAGAGGCTTGGATCACCTCAAATCGGTGTGCGGCACGTGCCGTCGATCACTTGTCATCCGTCTTCTGGCTGCCAGGAGTCGAAACGATTCCGACCTGCTGGCCCTGATCTGCATCCTTGACGGTTGCGGTACCGGGCTGGGACTTGCCGCCCTCGTTGATGGTGATCGTGGCACCACCGTTGCCACCGTTGGCATCGGAATCGGCACCCTTCTTCTCACAGGCGAAACCGAAGAGGCAAAGGCTGAGTACAAGCGCAAATCGAATCAACATGATGAATTCTCCTGATGACACCGGTGGTGAATGGCAACCGGCTGACCCGCATCATGACGAGGACCGATGAACCAGTCAAGAATTCAGATGATGGGCCGTTCAAGGGGCCCAGGGATCACTCACGCTGGGCAAGGCCTCAGTCACCAGATGGCTCCGCCGCTGGAGATGCCGTCGTCGCCGGTACCGATGGACCCCCGACAACTTCCAGATCCGGCCTGGCCTTCCGAAGCAGGTCCATGCCTGCCGTGGACACACCCGTATCCCAGAGATACACCGTTTTCAAGGACGACATGCGTTCCAGAACCGAAAGACAGTCATCGGTCACGCTGGTGCCGAAGAGGTTCAGAACCTCCAGTGCCTGAAGATCACCCAGAGCGTCGATACCACGGTCACCGACCGCTGTCCGATCCAGCCGCAGCCGATGCAGCGCCTTCAGCTGTGAAACGGTCTGTTCAACCCCCTCATCCGTCACGGCGGTCGCTCCAAGATTCAACCAGATCAGGGTGGACTTCAAGGTCGAGAGGATGGCGATCTGTTCGTTGGTGACCGGCGGCTTGATCAGCGACAGATTGACGTCGATCCACGGCGACTGCTCACTCACTGGAACGGCATGTCCTCCCAGATCACGGATGGCGTTCATGGCCATGAGCTGATTGGCAGCATCGAAGGGAGATGGCACCTTGGATGCAGGATCTGTCCTGCGAGCCGGTTCTGAAGACGCCTCTGGAGAGTCCTTTGAATCGACCGCCGCGGTCTGCCCTCCAGGAGCGCCTTGACCGATCCAGGTCTTGATGAGCTCGATCTGGTCAGCGGCAAGAGGCGGCCCACCGGGAGGCATCGCATCCGGATCCTCGACAGGCAGACTGACCCTGTGGACGAGCAGGCTTGCAGCAGGATCATTCACATCGATCATCGAAAGATGCGATCTGAATGCCTCCCATGGAACCAGCTGGAGCCTGCCCTTCTGCTTTTCCGGACCGTGACAATCCGCACAGGATGCCTGAAGGATGGGTTCGATCTGATCCTTCCAGCTGATGGCCGCCGAGGCGGGTGTCACCCTCTGTTCAGTCTCAGACTTGGGTTCGGCAGCAACGTCGTCTCCGTTGGTCGTCTCTTCGACGACGGCGGTCGTTCTCAGAACGGAAAACAGGTAGTCCCGCCCCCATTTCATTTCAGCTCCGAAATGGCCTACGAAACAGACGAGGATGCCTGCCGCCCACACGCCAAATCGATAGACGTGGAAGGACCATCTTGACTGGCTCAACCGCTCGATCAACCAGGAGATGCACAGGGCGATGCTGAGCCCTGCGAGCACGACACCGGTCCACCGATGCCACACGAGCAAGGATGCCTTGACGGGATTGCCCTCGATGCCCTCATTGGCCGCCATCTCCCAGCCAGTCCAGGAAGCCAGAACCGCGGAGATCATGCCGACCCACAGACAGAACGAAGCGATGCCATTGGGCCTCGCTTCACGTTTCCAGCAGAGAACCAATTCCACGGCTGCCGCGGCCACGAGCATGGCTATGGGAAAATGCAGAAGAAGTGGATGCAAGCGACCGAAGAAACGCCACCATGGAGAGATTTCAACCGTGGCGAGCAGGTTGATTGAATCGGTCAGAAGAATGTCCATGGACTGAATCATACGAGTTCAAGTCCTGCTTTGAGACACGCTCACGGCTGCATGCATGCCACCGCCCGGGCGATATGGAGCGTCTAAGGCGATGGCCTCCAAGCAGTTCGGCAAGGAGGTGTTGCCGAGCAGCCACCTCCGACCAGACCAAACCCCGGGTGGACTCTGCTTGATTCATCGAAATGAACGAATTTCATACCGCAAATACCCCATTTTGATGGTGCAATAGGCGTATTCTGCCATTGGGCAGGTATCGCTTGCCGCATCGCCTGGGGGTGGTAGTCTCAAAGTGCCGGTTTGTTCCCGGCACTCCGTCGCGGGAGTTCGTTGAAGAGAAGACCAGGGAGGCTCTAGCCCTAGGCAGGGACATTTGATCCGATGCGTACGGAACGTACTCGCTGGAGCAGCAGCGCTGTCCATGTGATGGCCATGCTGTTCTTCATTGTCAGTGCCGCCTCATCCGGTGATGAACCGATGCGAGGCGCCTCTGGCATCAGTGCGCAGGTGTATTCCGATTCAGGCCTGATTCAGAACGAAGGTCCTGAACGCGACGTGATTTATACGGATGTCATTCATCAGCCTGGTGCTGCCTGGATCCGTCTCTCCCTCGCTGGGTCGATTCTGAGTGACTCGACAACCATCAGAATTCGATCTCTCAGAGATGGCGAAACGCAATTGCTCGACAAGACCAGCATCCAGCAATGGGGCTGGCAATCGGCCTTCTTCAATGGGGACAGCCTCATTGTGGAAATGACCGCGGACCCGCAGACCACAAACCGCCTTCTCGTGGATGAGATCTCCTGGGAAGAGGCCACGAGCACTCGTGGTGGTGGCAATTTCTGCGGCTACTGCGAAGAAGATGACCGGGAACAGACGGTCGACTATGCCATCTGCAGAATGGTCAGCGACAGCTACACCTGTACCGGCGTCATCATGGATGAGGACAGCCATCTGATCACGGCTGGTCACTGCATGGAAGACGGCAGCAATCTCGTCTGCCAGTTCGGTGTCCCCAATTCGAACATCGACTGCTCCATGAACCACCCACCGGTCGAAGACCAGTTCCCTGTAGTGACCTGGTACTGCTCGATCGCCGGGGTTGGAAATGACTGGGCAGCAGTCATCATCGGGCCCAATGGCAATGGCGAGATGCCCTATGAGCGGTACGGCGAGTTCCATCCGCTGGCAACGAGCATTCCACCTGCGAATACCACCGTGAATGTGGCCGGATACGGCGACGACCTGGAGCAATGCACCCGAGCCGATACCTTGCAGGAGAGCCAGGGGCCAATCGTCTTCGTCGAAGACACTTCTCTGAAATTCGAGGCGGATGTGACCTACGGCAGCTCCGGTTCGCCCGTCATGAAGACGGGGACCAACAGGATCGTGGGACTCGCGACACACTGCCCCTGCCCGAACACCGCGACCCGTATCGATCACCCGGACTTCGTTGCAGCACGTGAGATGCTGTTTGGAACGTTGGGCAACACGTGCGAAGTAGCGATTCCGGCCAGCATCGGAGGCAACGACTTCTCTACTGAAGGCGCCATCGACTCCGGTTTCGGGGCCCCGGATGACACCCAATGCCCAGACACCTATCTGGATTGGCAAAACAGCCCCGATGTCTGGATGGTCTGGCAACCACCCTCGAGTGGATCCGTCAAGTTCAGCACCTGCGATGAAGACTCCTATGACACTTCACTGGTGCTCTATCGTGGCACCGATTGCAATGACCTCGAGCAGGTCGCATGTAATGGAGATGCCACTGGAGAGGACGATTGCCAGTCCTACTATTCAGCCATCTACGAATTTGAAGTCACACCCTTCACGACCTATTACATCCGTCTGGGTGGCTGGCAGGCCAGCACCGGGACCGGCACGCTGTGGATCGACCACGTCCCTGCCCCCGCGACGGGCGCGTGCTGTCTCGGTACGACCTGCCTTGATGCCTCCGAGTCGGATTGTTTCGAAGCCGGCGGCACGTACCAGGGTGCGGGCACGGATTGCGAAATCAATCCATGCAACATCCCGCTCACTGGTGCGTGCTGCACCGGCCTCGGGCTCACCTGCATCCAGCTGACGGAAGCCGAATGCCAGGAGGCCTCCGGTGACTTCGTCGGTGCGGGAACAGCCTGCTTCCCGAACCCCTGCCCGATCTCCGAACCGCTTGGTGGATGTTGCGTCGGCGACAGCTGCCAGGAGGTCACCCAAGGCCAGTGCCTGATCCTGGCTGGCGACTATCTGGGTGATGGCGTCAGCTGTGGGGACGACTCCTGCCAGCCACCCTGCCCGGGTGACTTCGATGAGAACGGCAGCATTGACGTCGATGACCTCCTCGCCGTAATCGGCCATTTCGGATCCAGCAACCCGCTCTACGACCTCGATGGCAATGGCACCGTCGATGTCGATGATCTCCTGCAGATCATTTCGGCCTTCGGCCCCTGCTGACCCGTCTGAAGACCCCCTGAGGGGCGATCACCCCCCCTCCAATGAGTCAAATCAGCTCATACCCCCACTTCAATGGCAATTGAAGCAACCAAGAGGCTTGTCCGGACGGACAAGGCTGTTACATTCAAATGATTGGAGGAGGGGAATTCCCATCTGTTGGAACGTGAGAGGCCCCTCCGGTCATCAACCAAAGCAGCCTTCCCGCTGCAACAGGAGAGAGAGCATGCACTTGCGAAGCCGCAAACGGTCCAGGTCCATCATGGGCATGGTGGCCTTGGCGTCAGCCCTGCTGGGCTCATCGGCCATGGCACAGAATCTGATTGAAGGGCCACCTCCGAAGGCTCCATTGAAGAACCCCGATGCCGTGGGATCCACTCTGGATTTTCCAACTGGTGATTTTCAGGATGTCGACATTCTGAGTCGTCGCGGCTTGAACCTGACTGCCAAGCCGAAGGTTGTCTGGGATGACATTCTTCGAGTCAATGATGTCGCTTGGCTTCGACTGTATTTCTCGGAGGTTCGCCTCGAAGGAAACAGCTTCATCCGCGTGACGTCGCTCCTGGACGGCGAAGTTCAGGAACTCGATTCCAATGCGCTTTCGATGTGGAAGAACAGCACCGCCTACTTCAACGGCAATGCCGTGAAGATCGAGCTTGTTGCAGCGCCGTTCTCCATCGACAACGAGATCCGTATCAACAGGTATGCCTTTGAGGTCGGCACGGCTGACCGCGGCGAGGGCAACTGCGGCATCTGTGGCGCCGATGACCGGGCACCTTCATCCAACCCGAACATGGCACGTCTGATGCCGGTCGGCTGCAGTGCGACTCTTCACAACGAAGACAGCTGCATGGTCACCGCCGGACACTGTCTCGGTCAGGGTGGTGTCGTCCAGTTCAACGTCCCCGCATCCAACAATGATGGATCAACCAACAACCCACCTGTCAGTGAACAGTTCCCGGTTCTTGCAGAACAGGGCGTTGATGCTGGCGTGGGCGCCGACTACGGCGCGCTGTCCATCGGTACCAACAACGAGGGACTGACCCCCTACGAGAAGTACAACACCTTCATCCCGCTGGCGAGTTCCATTCCAAACTCCGGAACGATCAGCGTCAATGGATACGGCGTTGACAGTGGTCAACCCAGCCGGTCTCAGACCCAGCAGTTTCACGATGGCCCCGTCATGTCGGTCAGCGGATCCGCGATCAGCTACGACATCGACGTGACCTTCGGCAACTCGGGATCTTCGCTTGTGTACAACGGAGAAATCATCGGTGTCGTCACTCACTGCAGTGGCGGCTGCGAGAACTACGGCACACGCATTGATGACGCCGGTTTCGTTCAGATCCGTGACATCATCTGCAATGGCGAAGAACCACCTCCAGGTGGATGTGCTCCCGGTGAAATCGAAGATTGTGAAGGCAACTGCTGTCCAGCCGATTGGGTTGGCGACAACTATTGCGACGATGGCAGCTATGACTACAACGGAAACGCCATCTTCCTGAACTGTGATGAGTTCAACTGCGATGGTGGCGACTGCCCACCCGAGAGCTGTGGCGGCGGCGGTGATCCAACCGGCGCGTGCTGCATCGGCAACAAGTGCTCCGTCGTGACGGCTGCTGTCTGCAGTGATGCAGGTGGCGACTATCTCGGTGATGGCACCAACTGCAACAACCAGCCCTGTGGTGGTGGCGGTGATCCGACAGGCGCCTGCTGCATCGGTACCTCCAAGTGCTTCGAAGGATTGACTTCCGACGAATGTGCCAACCTGGGCGGCAAGTATGTCGGCAACAACACCAACTGCGCCGGCAGCCCATGTGGCGGCGGCGGTGGTGACGGTGGCGAGGCCTATCTCGACATCACCGGCATCGAGAGCTTTGATGGCTATCAGTCCGGCGTGAATGTGATTGCAACCGTCACCGTTCCGGCCGGCGCTGAAATCACCGGCATTGGCTGGAACGATGTGACACTCTCCGCCATTGATCCTTCATGGGGATCAGAAGCAGGCATCATGTTCAACTGGGAGAATAACGGTGAGCCATTTGCCGGCTACACCGCCATCTTCGACGGCGAGGATGCACCTGGTGAGTATGGCCCGGCAACCGGGTTCACAGATCTCTCGGCCGACTACAACTTCACGGACGCGGATGGTCAGATCCAGATCGAGTTCTTCGAGACCTATGACGACGCCGCTGGCGTGGTCGATTCCATCTGGACAGGTGGCAGCATCTATGTCGCCTACAACGGTGGCGGCGGTGGTGATCCATCTGGCGCCTGCTGCGTTGCCAACAAGTGTTCAGTGCGAACCGCAGTCGACTGTGCTGCTGCCGGTGGCGACTACCTCGGTGATGGCACCAACTGCAATGATGATCCATGCGGTGGTGGCAATGATCCAGAAGGCGCCTGCTGCATCGGCAACGACTGTTCGGTACTCACCAATGATGGTTGCATCGCATTCGGCGGCGACTACCTCGGTGATGGCACCAACTGCAATGGTGACCCATGCGGTGGTGGCGGCGGTGGCGATGGCGACACCTGCGGCACAGCTGTCAATGCTTCTGTGGGAACCAATCCATTCGACACCTCGAATGCAACCGACAGTGGTTATGGCGATCCGGATGACAGCCAGTGTGCAGGCACCTACCTTGACTGGCAGGGCAGTGCTGATTACTGGATGCGATGGAATGCCCCTGGTACCGGCACGGCAAACTTCACGACGTGCGATGCCAACTCCTATGACACCTCACTCGTTCTCTATCAGGGTTCGAGTTGCAACGATCTGATTCAGGTCGCCTGCAATGGTGACTCTGCCGCTGCCGATCCAGGCTGTCAGCAGTACTACTCCGAAATGAGTTTCGAGGTGGTCAGCGGACAGACCTACTTCATCCGAATCGGTGGATGGCAGGGTGCTACTGGCTCCGGAACCCTCACCATCAGTGGTGATTTCGGCGGCGAGCCAAGTGGCGCATGCTGCGTTCAGGGCACCTGTGCGATCGAAACCCAGCTCGGATGCCTCGAATTGGGTGGTGATTACCTGGGTGATGGAACAGATTGTTCCGGCAGCCCATGTGCAAGCCTCGGCGCCTGCTGCCTGGGTCTTGAATGCCTCGAGGTCACTCCAGACCAGTGTGCCGACAATGGCGGCGACTTCTACGGCGATGGGTCATCATGTGACGACATCACCTGCGAAGAGCCTCCAGTGACTGGTGCGTGCTGCGTCGGCAACAGCTGCTTCGCCGCAACCGCGGATGATTGCAGCAATGCCAACGGTGACTATCAGGGTGACAACACCAACTGTGCCGATACCGATTGCGGTGGCGGCATCGTGACCGGTGCATGCTGCACAGGCACATCATGTGTCGTCGTCTCAGCAGGCGAATGCCTCACCATCGGCGGTGACTACCTTGGCGACGACTCGAATTGTGATGATGATCCATGTGGCGGTACTGGCGGAGAAATCTCCGTGAGGCACTCCATCGTCGGAACGAATCTTCTGTCGACCGACGAGCCCAACTGGACCGTCGATCTGTTCATCACCATGTCCGCCAATCAGCGTCTCGACGCCGTGGCGGGTACGCCTGAACAGCAGAAGATGCTCACCTGTTCGACGAGCTTCTATCAGAATGCCAATGGCGGTCCGACTTCGGTCGATGTCAATCCCAACTTCTTCGAGTTCGATCCTGATCTCGAATGGGACTCACGTGTGAGCATCGGCTGCATCGACAGCTCTGGATTCCCGTTCCCCGAGAACAATGTCCAGAACATCGGCATCGACTGGGTCCAGTTCGAGAATGGCAACGATCTGTCGGTAGGCAACGGACTCTGGTTCATCCTGCCTGATGATGTTGCCGGTACGGCCCAGCCGTTCACTGCCGATGACTGCTCGATTCAGTACGGCGTGCACCTTGGTCGCCTGACCATCATCGGTGATGGCGAGGTCGGCTTCGAAGGCTTCGCCCAGGGACGCGACGCGGATGGCAACATCTTCGGCGAAAACGTCTCGACCTTCTTCGGGTACACCGAGACAGAGGACTGCAACGGCAACTTCGTTTCCGATGCCTGTGATATCGCCAATGGCACCAGTGAGGACGCCAACGGCAACGGTATCCCGGACGAGTGCGACGACAGCTGTCCTGGCGATGCTGATGGCGATGGAGATTCAGATGTCGATGACATCCTGATCATCCTCGGACTGTTCGGCAACAACACCGGTGAAGGCGACTTGACAGGCGATGGCGTCTGCAATGTCGACGACATCCTGCTGCTGCTGAGCTTCTTCGGCGATTGCTGATCCCTCGGCAATCAGTACTCTGATTTGACGACTTGATTCACCCCTCCCCTTCGGGGGAGGGGTTTTTTCATGGACGCTCGATGTGAATGAGGAACGTCTCAAGCATCGCATTGAGCTGATCGGGCGCCTGCTGCATGAGAAAATGTCCACTTCCGGGTATCTGACCGTACCAGGCATCAGGTGAGTGAGTCAGCAGATTGCCCCGATCAAGAAACTGCAGCGAAGAACTGATGCCCAGGATGGGAACGGAGATCTCCTCGACTCGAGGCAGTCTTCCGGGCGTCTGCAGATCACGGAACAACGCCAACGCGATCTCCGCATCGGACTCGACGACTTTCTCGATGATGCGATCGTTGATCGTACGATCATCCCCGGGAGCCGTGAGTCGACTCTCGAAGAACTCGCGAATGGCTCCCGCAAAGTCCGCCTCAAGACCTGGAATGAAGGACTTGAAGAAGTCCGAGGATGCCGAATCCAGAGGCCAGGTGGCATCCACCACCACGATCCCCTTGACATCGAGTCTGTTGGATCTGGCAATCATGGCTGCCAGCATGCCACCCATGCTGTGCCCGATCAGAACGACTGGCTCAGTCCAAGCCTGCGCGAGACAGACCGATTCGATGTGATGTTCTGCCACGGAGAGGTCCACGGAAACGGAATGATCCATCAGATCGGATTGCCATGGAACGGATACGACATCTCGACCTGGGGAAAAATACGAGATCTGCGAAGCGAAATGATCGGCTTCACAACACCATCCATGAAGAAAAACGAGCGGCGAGATCATTCCGACTTGGTCACAGGAGGTGAGACCTTCTTCTCTCCAAGCAGGACCTTGATTTCGAGAGGCATTTCCTCGAACGATTCTGGAACCGGCTTGTTGATGAGGATCTCCGGTGTCGCGATTGTCATGAGCACCTGACCTCCGGTCATCCGCTTGGTCCGGGTATGCAGTTTCACGGGCCCGAACTGCTTGTAGGAATCGAAGTACGCTTCCTGAACCCTTCCAGTGCCGTCATCGACCATGGTCTTCACGATCAGATTGCTTTCCTGATCGAAGAAACGGTACTCCTTGGATTGGGGCGACTCCCTTGGAACCATGAGAATCTTGAAAGCACGCGAACCTTCGATCTCCTCGATATCCACCAGCTCGACCCTCAGGAAATTCTTCTCCAGATCCAGCATCTGATTGAACTGGTACTGCCTCAGATTCCGAAGTCGCTCCGCACCTTCGATCAGCTTGCCCGTGTACTGTTCGTTCTCGCCGGAAAGCTGCCAGACAACATCGCCGTTGCGCCCTGTGATGATGCTGGCGTCCTGGATGGGTCCACCAGTCATTCGGAAGGTGTTGCGATACAGATCCGGAGTGACGACATAGGCGGCCGTTCCAGTGATTCCAGCTAGGGGAATGTCCAGGGTCCCATTGCCCTGAATGGCCTTCACGCTGGACCAGCCAGCCCTCCCCCCGGTCGCATTGATATACCGATCCACGATCATCCTGGCATCTGCCGTGATCTCATCGGACTCCACAGCCACGATCTCTTTGGAAGAAACCGGTTCAGCAGGCGGCGATTCCTGAGTCGAGGTCGATGCCACCTGAAAAACAGCAAGTGAAACAAACAGGGATGCCAGCATGCCGAAAACCTCTTTCGAAGAAGCAGATTGAATGAACAGGTTCGGTATCGTAACAACACGCTTCAATGCTTCAAGAAACGTATGCGCGATCGAACATGAGAATGGCAAAAACTACCAATAGATGATGCGTAAACGGTGGTCTCATGACTATCTTCGGCAAGAGACTCCGAACACCCTCCACCGAAAAACTGAATGACGGATGCCATCCGAACGCTGCACGACGTCAACGCGATCCTTGCATCCTGAGCAGAACACCGGCAAGAAGGAATTCCGCATGTACCCGCTGTACCCGTTTTTCTTCCTGCTTGCTGTGACTGCAGTCTGTGAGGCAGCCGTACCTGATTATCAAGGTCGAATCTGCCCGATCGAGAACGGTGTGCGTCTTGAAGTCACCGTATCACCCGACACCACGATGATGATCGTCTACCCGACTCCACCAGGCGGGGGATGGGTCATGAACGAGGACAGCCCCGGCGTCTATTCGCATGTCATTTCCGGAGTGGTGGTCGGTGAACCGTTGACTTTCTCTCTGCTCATACAGAACCCCACCCAGTACGTCTTCCCTGAACATCAACTCGTGATCGAGCCCGATTGCATCGATTTCCAGCGCGATGATGTGACGCCTCCCCCACCGCGTGGATTTCGACAGGATCTTTCACTGAGCGAGAACGGCGCCAGAATCATCTTCGAATCCGGTGCCAATGGAACCTATCTGGGAGATACGACGAGTGTCGTGTTCAACTATCAGATCGATGGTGATGCGATGGCCAGCATCGGAATGAACCAGTTCGAACCGGGCAAATGGGACGTCCTGCTCCCCGATGCGGTCGCAGGCCAATCCCTGATCTACTGGTTCTCGCAGCAGCTGAGTGGTCAACCTCAGGATACGGCTCGCTTCAACATCCTGCTGGGCGAAGCCGTGGAGTCGCCTGACTGGCCGATCATCACGACGAGGTCTGGCCGATTTCGTCACCGACATCCCAATGAATGGCGATTCGACAACTATGTCGAGGACTACGGAGTGGGCAAGACATTCGAAATGATCATGACGGACTGGGGCAACAGAGTCGACATCGAACTTGCGATCGACGAGGACCTGTCCGTCAACCGAGTGGATTTCCGTTACTTCACATGGAATGATCCGTTTTCCGATCTGTGCAATCGCCCTGAAACCCTGATCAACCAGATCATGACCGGCAGTCAGAACCGGTTCACACATGTCGTGGAGAACGTCACTCCCGGCACGATCATCGATTTCGATCTGACCTTCATCGATCTCCCCACACCTGGACTGCAGTACTACTCCGAATTCTTCTACTACCGTGTCGGCCAGGGACGATTCGGCCCTCATGAGTCCGATCCAAGGATCACACCAGTCGGACCGGCCACGGAATCCCATGTCTTCAGCCCGAGATTCGGATTTGCACAGCATGCCTCCACCTTGAAACTCGATGAACTGAAGGCCTTCATGGACGGCAAGGTCTTCTTTGAGACGGATTTTGAAAATGCAGATCTTCTCAATCTGGGAACCCATTTCACATGTTGTGCAGGGCCACTTGGACAGGTGATCCTGGAGAGTCCGGTTTTCAAACCCGATGTGATTGGGCCACGCTATGCCGCCGCTTCGTGCATCCAATGTCACGTGATGGATGGCAGAGGACCAACCCCGTTCGAATCCCAGGATCTGTTTGCACTCGTGGCACAGCTCAGCGTTCCCGGACAGGATTCGACGGGAGCTCCCATCCCCCATCCTTTCTACGGAAGCCAGCTTGATGTCGAGGCGGCCGAAGGCCACACGCCCGAAGGACGACTGCAAGTGGCCTACGAGTACATCGAGGGGGCTTTTGATGATGGAACCCCGTATACGCTTCGCAAGCCCACCTATCAGTTCCTGGACCTTGCCCATGGATCACTGGGCACCAACATCCCTGATCAATCCGGAACCCCGGGTCATGACGGGCCAGCCGAATTCTCTCCTCGGATCGCACCCATGCTGGCCGGGCTCGGATTCCTTGAAGCGATCAGTGATGAGGCGATTCTCTCTGCCGAGGATCCGATGGATGCGGATGGAGACGGTATCTCGGGTCGGGCCAACCGAGTCTGGGATCAGCATTCCAAGACAACCGTGATCGGTCGATTTGGATGGAAAGCCAATCAACCCACCCTGAAACAACAGGCTTCGGATGCCTTTCGTCTGGATCTGGGCATCACAACACCGCTGAACAGTGAACAGGATTGTGGAGACATGCAGCCCGATTGCGATCCAGGTCCTGGACTCCCAGAACTGAATTCCGAAGAGCTGGGCCTGGTCACCGCCTACCTTCGCGGGCTGACGCTGCCCCCTCGATCCAACTTCAAGAATCCGAAAGCCATCGAAGGCATGCTGCTGTTCAGACAAGCCAATTGCCACAGCTGTCACACCCCCGTACACATCACCGGAGACAGCCATCCGATCGAGGCGTATCGAAACCTTCGAATCGAACCATTCACGGACCTTCTGCTGCATGACATGGGCCCGGAACTCGCGGACGGACGGCCTCATTTCCAGGCAAGTGGAAGTGAATGGCGAACACCTCCCTTGTGGGCGTTGTCATACGTCCGTCATGCACTGGGGCTCCCCGAATCATGCGAGGCCCCGACATCCGGTGGTGACACCCCCAACTTTCTTCACGATGGAAGAGCCAGAAGCGTCATGGAGGCGATCCTCTGGCACGGCGGGGAAGCAGCGGATTCACGAGAGGTCGTACTCGGCATGACGGCCACGGAGCGAGAGTCGTTGCTGGCCTATCTGGAGTATCCCTTCGCCGACCCGATCTTCGAGGTCCCCGAAGATACCGCCGGATGTGCGGCGGATCTCAACGGAAACGGCGTGGTTGACGTTGCAGATGTTCTTCTGATCTTGGATGCATGGGGCCAATCAGGGCCAGGCGATCTCGATCAGGACGGGCTGGTCGATTCCGATGACATCCTGCTGCTGCTGTCGAACTATGGCGACTGCTGATCACCCGATGACGGCTGTTTGTACAGGCGATACAGCATCACATCCACGACGAACGGTCCAAATGGAACGATGGCGCCGATGATGCCCCACCACACGAGACGGGTCGGCAGCGGAACGATCGATTTGCCCAATATGAACATCGCGATCAGGACAAGAAAGAAGATTCCGTGAAGACCACCGGTGATGGTCACGGCCATCGGCATCTCCCACACGTACTTCAATGGCATGGCCACGAAGAAGAGCATGAGGGTCGAGAACCCCTCGATGATGCCCATGATCATGAGCCATTTGAGATAAGGACGATTCAAGTTCGACATGGCCGCTGGTCCCGAACCTCGAGATCTGAAAAGCCACCCAGCGGACTCGAACCGCTGACCTGAGCTTTACGAAAGCTCCGCTCTACCGACTGAGCTAGGGTGGCGAGGAAACGTTCGGTTGCTCAGGACCCCTGGCCGACGATGAGATGGCCTGTGGTATTCCGATCCAGTGCACCGCGGACATTCGCTGCCGCATCCGCCACTGGACCGCCGGTCCGCTCAATCAGGTTGTTCAGCTCGGCAACCTCGGCATCGGTTGCGTAATCGCCGTAACGACGGATCGATGACGCTGCGTAGTTCAGCAGTTCGACCCGCTCATTGCCTGCAGATGGGTCCAGCGCCGCATCGAGCAGTGCCCGCTGAGCAGATGGGGAGTCCGTGTTCGCAAGGATCTCGGCAACCATCATTCGCGTAGCGTCCTTTCGCTCCTCGAGCGCGAGGATCAAGGTCGGCTCGGCATCCGCCATGTTGTAGGCCGCTGGACGGACCAGCGAAACGGACTTCAGAGCATCCAGCGACTCGATGGCGTAGATGTTCGCATCGATTTCCGTCAGTCGACCACCCGAGGCGTCTTCCAGCAGTGAATCGACGCTGGCGGAGAACGCGTCGTCAGACGCACCTGATCGGATCATGGCAACCTTGCGATCACGATCGAACTCGGTGTGATACGAGGGAAGATCACCTGTGGGAATCGAGAACAGGACCGGCGTGTTGATGGTGCCGGCTGTGGAACGAAGATCCTTGATCGTCTGCTCGCCACCATCAAGCGTCAACGGCAGCACCACGGCCAGATCGATCCCCGGGGACTGACTGATGGTGTCACCAAGTCTGGCAACACTGCGGTCGGTTCCCAGGACCGTGAATCCAAGAGACTCCAGCTTGGACTGCATGGCCTGGCGGTCTTCGACGGCATCGGCAATGACGATTGCATATTCCTCCCCACCGGTACGCAGTGCGGATGCCAACAGCGGAATCACGCGGTTGGATGCGGGGAATGACTGGTCAGGAAGTGCTCGAGCAAGAACCAGTGCCGATTCAAACTGAACACGCCGGTCGGGATACTGCAACGCATCCACGAGAGGTTCTCGATCGGCATATCGACCGAAGAGGTTGGACTGCCCGGATGTCGCTGCCAGTCCGACAAGCGCATCGCGAATCAACGGAGTGTCACCACTGTCCAGCCCAAGGACCAGAACGTCCTGGCCGATGCCGGGTCCGTAGTAGGTCGCATGAAACTGGGGGGAATACCCATCCGTACCGGTGTAGGTGTCTTCAGCACCGTTCAATCGGTTCTCACGACGAAGATTGGCTGCGACATAGATCGCCAGCGCGGACTGGTCGGAAGGCTCGTAGGCCATGGCCGACTCGGCGGACTTCATGGCCATGATCGGAGCGTAGATTCTTGTGGGAACGGCCTTGGACATCAATCCGCCATGCTCGTCCCAGTGCCAGATGTTGTTGACTGAACCCTGAGGATCTGCGATGAGCTCCTCACGCTCCTGGAAGTACATGCCTGCCAGCTCGGAGTAGAGCTCACCGGGCGATGCGTCAGGAGACACACCGAGGCTGTCGAGTGCATTCTGAGCAGCAACCTTGACCTCCATCGGAGTGTCCTTGGAGGAAGCGATTTCCGCGAGTGCGGGCGCTGCATGCAGATAGCGGATCTGGTCCATGATCATGATCAGTCGCTTCTGATCCTCTGCGGGGACGTTGTGCACAGCAACGCTCAGGGGCGTCACGGCTTCACGACCGATTTCCTTGAGGATCTGCTCGGCATTCCAGCGAACTCGTTCGTCGGTGCGGTCATCGACAACGACTTCAACCAGAGCGGGAACGGCATACTCGCCGGCCGCAACAAGGCGACCTCGGGCCAGCAACTGTTCCCGGCGAGTGCCGTCGAGCATGGCGACAGCTTCTTTGATTCGCTGGGGATCATGACCAAGCATGACACGACCGGCTTCGATTCGATTGGAGAGTTCGCTGACGGTCTCCTCGAGCTGTGGGACACGACGAGCCCAGTCAATGGCACGCCTGAGGCGTTCACGAAGCTTGCTGTCGTCATCGACCATCGAAGCCAGCTGCTCGTTGCTCGCGGAATCGAGCAATGCCTTCGCATGCGCTTCGGCCAGGTCGGCATTGGCAACAAGGGCGTAGTGGACGAAATCCTTCAGGTTCGTCTCGGCATCAGCTGGCTGCTGAGCCCATGAGATTCCCGTGACCATGATGATGGCCAGGAAGCAGCTGATTTGATTTCGTAGCCTTTTCCAATTCGGAGAGATAATGCTCATCCGGAACGCTCCTCAAGCCTTCACTAATTCGATGTCCAGAGGGTGATTGGGATTGTCAAACAGATCCCGTTCAGTGAGTCGGGCGATGCTATCTCGTAGCCACTCGAAGTGTCAACGATACAGACCCATTGAAAGCAGTTTACCCCCCTCCATGAGGTCGTGAAGGCTGGTCCGGTATACTCCCCCCAGCGAGGGTGCCGACTGGCCGTTCCCCCCATCGGGAACCGCCTGAGGCCACTTCGAGGGAAGGCGGTGAAAAGCCGCCGCGGACGCGCCGCCGTAACGGGCATGTGGGACTTCCCACCCAGCACCAAGGACGCCACTGACCCATGCCAGGGTTGGGAAGGCTGGTGCGAGGCCCGGAGCCGGAAAACCTGCCCTCGCTTGATTCGTCCGAGCCCGCGCGATCACTTCCGGGTACAGGGCCAAGCACGTCTGCCATGCTCCCGGCAGATGATCGCCGCCCTACGACCCAAGACACGCTGGCAGGCCCAAGGGAGTGGTTCCGCGCGATTCGGAACCAAGGAAGGTCGCGCCCGTGCACCAGAGATCCTGCTTCAGACCACCAGGCCCGACATGCCTCCTCGTAGGCCTCCTTTCCGTCACATGTCTGGGAAGCGATCCCTGGGCGGACACGGTGGTCGATTGGGTACCGGGTCTGGGTGGCGCACCGGGCTATGACGATCCTGGCACGGCGATCGGGCCTCCCGAACGCTTTTCAGGTGAGGGCATGTCTCCAGGCGTGGTGTCCCCATTTCAGCCAGCATGGGCCCCCCATGAACTCGTTTCGCTCGGCGCCGGTGGAAGTCTCATCCTCGGATTCGATGAGTGGATCGAAAACGATGCCTCAAACCCGTATGGAATCGATCTGATCATTTTCGGCAACAGTGGTTTCATCGATGGCGGCTACCCGTTTGGAATCGTCAACGGTCTTTTCGGCGCAGATGGCGGTGACATCTCACTGAGTGACGATGGCATCACGTGGCACCCTGTCCCGGGATGTCTGGCGGACAGCGCCTGGCCCACCCTCGGCTGGCTCGATGCGCAGCCCTATGACGATGTGCCGGGAAACGAGCCAGCAAACCATCTGATGCCCATGGACCCCGAACTGAACTGGGAAGATCTGATCGGTCTTGGTTGGGACGAGGTGATGTCGGCCTATGGGCAGTCGGCGGGTGGCATCGGCATCGATCTGGAAGATGTGATGTTGGAGCGTGTCCGCTTCGTTCGAATCCACAATCCAGAGGACGCGTTCCTCTCACCGGAAATCGATGCCGTCGTCGATGTCCCTGCGGACCAACCCGCTGACTTGAATGGTGACGGAGCCACCGACGTCTCCGATCTTCTGTTGCTTCTGGAATTCTGGGGCGGTGTCGAAGCCGGCCACCAGGCGGACTTCGACGGCAACGGACTCGTGGATGTGACTGACCTGCTGTATCTCCTTGAAAGCTGGACATCATGAGCAGTCGCCGACATATCCATGGATTCACACTGATCGAACTCATGGTGACCATCGTCATCGTGGCCGTTCTCATGGGCCTGCTCATTGCAGCCGTCGATCGGGTCGGCGACCGGAGCCTGAGTGCCAAGTGCATGAACAATCTCCGCATCATGGCGAGAGCTGCCATGCTTCATGCCATCGAGCACAAAGGCGACTTCCCGCCCGCTCTGCTCTACGGACTTGATGATGATGCCAACACAGGGGATGTTCGAGCATGGGACTACTGGAAGACCTCCGATGGAACCATTCGCCCGGGCCTCCTGTGGACCTACACGGATCTTCCCGGTGAAGTCCTCCAGTGCCCGGTCTATTCCGGCCCCTCCAACTGGGAAGACGATCCCTTCACGGGCTACAACTACAACACGGCCTTCATCGCCGCGGAGAGTCGTCAACCCTGGGGCCTTCCAGGCGACAGTGAGGATTTCCTGATCGAGAAGGACAATCTCGATGGACTCACCTCACTGTCCCTCGCCGAGTGCAGAAGGACCGGAACAACGGCACTGTTTGGAATCGGCGCCTGGCGAAATGGTGCCAACAAGTTCATGCGATCTCCGGTCAATGCATCGCCACAGGACATGGGCATGGCCTATGCGGGCACGCAGGGCTTTCATCATCAAGGCACAACTCATTTCGCCTGCATCGATGGTCATGTCGAAGTCTCGAAGACGCCCCACCGCGGAGCGAACTTCGATGCCCTCCCCGAATCGTTGACGAGCCTGATGAACTGGCCGAGCAACGGCTTCCTTTCAGAGAACGCATCACGCTACGACCCCCGCTGATGAACAAAGAAGCTAGGGTGGCGAGCCATGGCAGCTCTCCCGGATTACCCAGACGCCTTCCAGTCCATCCGAACCGGTCCATGGCGCACGTCTCCGATCGAAACCGTCGGTCTTGCAGAAGCACCAGGCAGAGTGCTGGCGGAACCTCTGCTCGCTGATCGTGATCTGCCGCCTTTCGATCGTTCGGCCATGGACGGCTATGCGGTGCGATCGAAGGATCTTGAAGAAGCGGACTCGCTGCCTTCAGCGGGTTTCATTGCGGCCGGTGATTCCGATCCCCCCGAGGTGCCCTCCGGCTACTGTGTCGGAATCGCGACAGGGGCCCCGGTGCCGCCGCAACTCGATGCCGTCGCCCCTCACGAATGGACGGATCGCGGCGATCCCGTGTCGTTCGAACGCAAGCCCGAGACTGGCAATGCGATCCACCATCGTGGCAGCGATGCGTCTGCGGGTGACGAACTCGTATCCAGCGGTACCCGAATGGGTCCCGTCGAGATCGGCCTGGCGGCCACGGTTGGAACGAGGTCGATCCCGGTGTATCGCCGACCAACAATCATGCTGCTCTCATCCGGAGATGAAGTCGTCGCCATCGATGTGAAACCCGGTCCCTCCCAGATTCGCAACAGCAACCTTCCCATGATCGCTCATCTGCTTGAACGCATGGGCGGCGATGTCATTGATGAGCAATGGCTCCCCGACGATGTCGCCTTGACCCGTCGAACACTGGAGACATGCGAGGCGGACATGATCATCACCATCGGAGGTATCAGTGCCGGTGACCGCGATGCGTTCAAGGAAGCCATTGACTCTCTGCAAACCACGATGCTGCTCAAGGGTGCTGCCATTCAGCCCGGGCGGCCGATTCAGGTCGCTGCGATCAATGGGAACCGCCCGCTGATCTCGCTGCCCGGAAATCCCGTCTCCGCACTGGCGACCGCCTGTCTGTTCGCGTGGCCGATTCTGCGGATGATGCAGGGGCTGACGCCGGACCTTCCCTGGAGCCGTGGCGTCCTTTCGGAATCGGCAGGACGACACCGCTCCCGCAGGAGATTCAGACCGGTGAAACGTGATGGCCAAGGCGGCCTTGTGGTCCCCCACTGGCAGGGATCGGGAGACCTCTCCCATGCGACCGATACGATCGGCCTGGCTGATCTCGCCGCCGGTGAGCAGATGATCGAAGAAGGCACACCCGTGAACTGGTTGCCATGGCCATGACCACGAACATGATCACGATCCATGTGCGTGCATTCGCCGCCGCTGCCGAAGCCCTTGGCTGCCGGGAAGAGGAGTGCACACTCCCTCTGGACGCGACCGTTCAGGATGCCTGGGCCCTGCTGATGGATACCGCACCGAAGCTGGGTGACCTCGATCGCACGATCGCCTTCGCGATCGATGACCGTCTGGTGAATCGAGACACGACTCTTCAGAACGGTCACACGTTGGCGTTGCTTCCGCCCGTCAGCGGTGGCTGACAACCCGCTACCGACGACCGAACTGACGCTCCAGATCCTCCATGCTCAATCGCAGGGAAGTCGGGCGACCATGCGGACAATTGCTGGATCGCTCCACGGTCTCACGCATTTCAAGCAGATCCGCCAACTCTCGCGAAGACAGCTGATCGCCAGCCTTCACTGCTGCCTTGCAGGCCATCATGTCCAGGACCTCACGCAAAGCCTCTTCCTCATCGGTGGTCGAAAGCGTGCCCTCACCAGCGCGTTCGAGAAGATCTTTGAGGAACGAGCCCGCCTTGACGCCTCGTTCAAAAAGAAGAACGGGCACAGCGTGCAGTGCGATTGTCCGCGGACCGGAGGGCGTGGCCTCCAGGCCAAGTCGTTCCATCAGCGGTGAAATCTGCTCGAGGCCTTCCAGATGAATCGGATCGGCATCAATGACCTCCGGAACCAGCAGACGCTGGGAGGGCAAAGGACCGGATTCAATACGTGCCAGCAAGCGCTCGAACATGACCCGTTCATGCAGGGCATGCTGGTCGATGATGACCATCCCGTGTTCATCTTCGGTCACCAGAAACGTCTTGTGCACCTGGAGAACAGGCGAACTGGGGACCGGTGATGGAATGACTGCTGGTCGCTCGGACAGGTCACGAGCGAGCTCGCGTGCCGCTTCCGCATCGAAACCCTTGCCGACACCACCACCCACGGAGGTCACTGGAGGTGGCGTCAACCGGACGCCCCCACCGGAGCGGCCGCCCGATCCGAACAATGGCCGAGTCGACGCTGAGGGAGAGGACTCCGCCACGGACAGATCCGGCGTGAGGTCAGAACGCCCGAGACACTCCAGCACACCTCTGCGAACGATGGAATGGATCAGCCGCTCATCTCGAAAACGAACTTCGGTCTTGGCTGGATGAACATTCACATCCACTCGTGTCGGCTCGACCTGCAGGAACAGCACTGCTGTGGGATGACGGGAAGGCTCGATCAGACCTCGATAGGCCTCCCGCAAGGCGTGAGAGACGGAGCGATCACTGATCGGACGACCGTTGAGATAAAACTGCTGATGCTGACTCGTGGGCCTGGCGACTTCGGGCAGTCCGACGAGACCCCAGAGTCGTATGCCTTCCCGGGTCACATCCAGATCGAGCATGTGTTCATCGAGCTCTGGACCCATGACGTCCAGAATGCGTCTGCGAACATCTTTTCGAGCTTTCAATTCCAGAGTGGTTCGACCATTGGAGATCAGCGTGAAGGCGATATCGGGATGCGACATCGTGAGTCGATGGACGATCCTCGTGATCCTTCTCATCTCGGCTGCTTCCGACTTGAGAAACTTCCTTCGAGCCGGCACGCGACCAAACAGCTGATGGACCGCAACGGATGTTCCCACCGGCCCCGCAGCAGGCTTCGGCCCTTCTCGACGTTCGCCCTCGCCCTCGATGACAGACGCCTCTGCAGCATCTCGAGTGCGACTGCGAACGACCACTCTGGCGACCGAGGTAATGGAAGCCAAGGCTTCACCGCGGAACCCCATGGTGGCGACACCATCAAGATCGCACGGATCGGTGATCTTGCTCGTCGCATGCGACTCCAATGCCAGGGGAAGTTCCTCCTGCACGATGCCGTTGCCGTCATCGATGACTTCGATGCGTTCGTGGCCCCCCTTGTCGATCTCGATGCGAATTCGAGAGGCCTCGGCATCGATGGCATTCTCGACAAGTTCCTTGACCACGCTGGCAGGCCGTTCAACGACCTCACCGGCGGCAATCTGGTTCACCATGAATGGGGACAGGCGACGAATGGACATGGCGCGAAGTATAGACCGGCGTGGTCCCTCGCTGGCATCAGGCCGTTGTAGAAGCCGGTATCCACACCGGAGCCGCTCCAGGACGGCCGATGATGGGCCATGGGCGACCACGACCAAATGCTCGCCTCGAGACCTTTGGAATGATCGCAGCCTGATCCCGCTTGAACTGAGCCTGATCGATCATCTTCAGGACATCGGAGACGACCTTGGGATCCGCTCCAGTCGTCTCGATGATTCGACCAGCCGACTGCTCTTCCTCGATCCAAAGTCGAACGATCTCGTCAAGCAGCTCATAGGGTGGCAGCGAATCCTGATCAACCTGATCCGGACGGAGTTCCGCCGATGGCGGCTTCGTCATTGTGGATTCGGGAATGGGCGGCCCCTTGAATCCCGCATGGGATGGATGATCATTCATCCACCTGGCCAAAGCGTAGACATCCATCTTGAGAACATCACCCAGAACCGCCATGGCACCACACATGTCGCCGTAGAGCGTGGCATAGCCGACCGCAACTTCCGACTTGTTCCCGGTAGACAGCACCAGGCCGCCGATCGCATTGGAGATCGTCATGAGAATCAGACCGCGGGCGCGAGCCTGGATGTTCTGGTCGGCCAACGATCCCTCTTCGAGGTGGGCGACCTCATCACAGGACTTCAGAACATCTCGTGTCGCGGAATGGATGCGTTCGATGGGAAGTTCAATACAGGCCGACAATCCGAGGGCGTCGGACAAGGTTCTCGAATCCTCCAGGGAGTGGCTGGAAGAATACCGTGAAGGCATCATGACACCCGTCACATTCTCCGGACCCAACGCGGCTGCTGCAATGGCAGCGGTCACCGCCGAATCGATTCCTCCGCTCAGACCGATGATGGCCTTTCGCCCACCGGTCTTCCGGACATAACCACGAACACTCGTCACGATCGCCTTGAAACGCTGTGCGTCCTCATCAGACGAGGGCGGTTCGACGGCCGTGCCGTTGACGCCGACCTTCTGGATCAAAGCCGCATCATCTGAAGGGAATTGATGTGCGTGCAGAAGGCTGCCGTGTGCATCCGCGACGGCAACCCCGCCATCGAAAACGAGATCGTCCTCCGAACCACCACGATTGATCGCAAGAACATGGATGCCGTGCTCGCGTGCGAGGCGCGTCACCGTACTCACCTGTCGGGCATGCTTGCCCACGATGAACGGACTGGCGCTGGCGGCCATGATCACATCACAGTCTTCCTTGACGAGCTCAGCGACTGGATCGACCTCGTACTGGGCATGCTCCTGGACATCTCCAGCCTGCCAGAGATCTTCACAGATCAGAAGGCCGATGCGATGTCCGGCATGTTCGACCCATCGACTGCCGCCTCCGGGAAGGAAGTACCGATCATCATCAAACACGTCGTAGCCCGGCAGCAACCGCTTGTCGGCCCAGGTCTCGACGCGACCACCTCGACAGACGGCCAGACCGTTGAAACAGCGACCACTGTCGGCATCCCTGGCATGAGGACATCCCACAAGCACCAGCATGTCGGGTGGCAGCGTGGCGGCAAGGTCATCCAGAACCTGCTCGCAGCGTTCCACGAACCCCTCCCGGAACAGCAGATCGCGAGGCGGATATCCACAGAGCGCAAGCTCTGGGGTCAGCAGCACATCACAGTCCGCGCTGGCATGGGCAAGATCGGAGATGAGACGCGCATTGGCCTCGATATCACCGGTCCTGGAATCCAGATGTGGCAGGATCACGTCCATTCCCTGTGACGATAGCCCGCCGATGGAAGTCCTGCACTCGGGAACGGTGACAAGCCTCAAAAATGACAGCCGCCGCGAGTTTCTCGCGACGGCTTTCATGGATCCCTGTCAGACTGTAACAGGAGGAGAGAGTTCTTCAGATTCAGCACGCCACGGCATGCGTTGTTTCGATGCAGTTGATGAGTTGCCGGACGGTGAATGGCTTGTGAAGCGTGGCGTCGTAGCCCTGCTGCATCAGCGCGGCGCTCTGGCCGTCGGTCAGCGTACCGCTCATCGCGACGATCCTCGTGCCCGCGAGATCCTCGTTTCCTCGAAGCCAGTTGCACAGGCTTCGTGGATCGAAGTCTTCCATGTGGACGTCGATCAACATCACATGAGGACGGAACCGTTCACATTCCATGCCGGCACAGAAGGTCGAACTGGCGACATGAACTTCGTAGTTCGCTTCTTCAGTGAGAATCTTCTGCAGTGTCGAGCAGACCTCGCTGTCGCTGTCCACGATCAGGACACGCGTGGAACCCGTCATCAACCCATCGAAGGGGATGTTGTGTTCCTTCATGAACTTCATAAGACTGGCCACTGGAATCCTGCGGTCCTTTGAACCTGGAATCCGGTAACCCTGGATCTGTCCGGAATCGAACCATTTGCTGACTGTACGAGCAGCGACGTTGCAGATCTTGGCAACCTCTCCGGTGGTCAATACGTCTTTATCGAGAAACTTCATGGCTTGTAGCACCTCATGCCTTGGGACCAAAGAGGGAACCGACGCGAATTCCGGAGACCAGCCCCCGGACCAAGTTTCAAATCGGGTCGTTCAAGAGGACAGTCCAGTTCAGCCCCGGAATATTTCGCGCATCTGCCAGAAAGTGCCCACACAACAACAAAAAGCCCCTGATCGGGGCTCTTTATGGGACCTCTGACCGCCATCACCCTGATTCAGAGGGTTGGCGTTGTTTCATCTGTGCGGAATCCGCAGGCAATCGAGCCCTCTCAGGATGAAGGGCCGGCCGCTCGAACCTCATCGCTGATGTCGTACTTGGCATCATTCTGCCGGAAGAGCTCGGCCAGCTTGCCGGCCTTCTCGTCGTATGCGGACTGGTCCGACCAGGTCCCACGAGGCAGCAGAAGGTCTGATGGGACCCCTGCCACGTCCACTGGGACGGACAGTCCAAACGCCGGTTCCTGCTGGAAGTCACCCTTGGCAAGCGAACCATTCAGAATGGCCGTGACGAAGGCTCGTGTGTAGGCAAGCTCGAATCGATGACCCTCTCCGTAGGAGCCACCGGTCCAGCCGGTATTGAGGAGCCACACATTGGCGCCATGCTCCTCGATTCTCCGGGCCAGCCACTGAGCGTAGACCATCGGCGGCCGTGGCAGGAACGGCCCTCCGAAGCATGGACTGAAGTTGGGCGTCGGCTCGGTGACCCCAGCCTCTGTTCCAGCCAGCTTCGATGTGTATCCGTTGATGAAGTAGTACATCGCCTGCTCGGGCGAGAGCTTCGCGACCGGAGGCAGGACCCCGAAGGCGTCGGCTGCCAGGAAGATGACATTCTTCGGATGCGCACCGGTCGATGGGATCACGGCACCTGGAATGAAATCGACCGGGTAGGTGACCCGGGTGTTCTCGGTGTAGTGAGAGGAATCGTAATCCGGCTCACGAGTACTGGAATCCAGGGGGACGTTCTCCAGAACCGAGCCAAAGCGGATCGCATCCCAGATCTGCGGTTCTCCCTCCTGGGACAACTTGATGCATTTCGCATAGCAGCCGCCTTCGAAGTTGAAGACGCCGTCATCGGACCATCCGTGCTCGTCATCTCCGATGAGCGGGCGATCGGGATCCGCGGAGAGTGTGGTCTTGCCGGTACCGGAGAGACCGAAGAACAACGCGACATTGGATGGATCATCTGCTGCGACGTTTGCCGAACAGTGCATCGGGAAGACGTCCACATCAGGCATGTCGTAGTTCATGGCGAAGAAGATCGACTTCTTCATTTCACCGGCATACTGGGTTCCGACGATGATCACCTTCTTCTGCTCGAGTGATTGGATGATGCCGATGGAACTCGTGAGACCGTACGCAGCGGGATCTTCCAGCTGCAGATCACACGCATTGAGAACGATCCAGTCGGGATCCCATCCATCATGTTCGGATGGATCCGATTCGATGAAGAGGGTCTTGGCAAAGAGATTGTGCCAGGCCATCTGGGTGACCACGGAGACCTTCAGACGATGACGTGGATCAGCGCCGCAGTAGCCATCGAATCTGAAGAGATCCTTGCATGAATCGAGATGCGCACGAGCGCGTTCTTCGAGTGCGGCAAAATGCTCAGGTGAAATCGGCTGGTTCACGGCACCCCAGTCGATGTTGTCATGAATGCCGGGGGTGTCCTCGAGGAACTTGTCCTTGGGACTTCGACCGGTCCGGTCACCGGTGAGGCAGCACAGGGCGCCGTTGGATGCAAGTCGACCCTCACCTCGCTTGATCGCTTCATCGATCAGCTGTGCTGCCGAGCAGTTGCGGTGAATGGTGGTCTGGAAATCGATGCCGTGGCTTCCTGCAGCAATGGCCATGTCCGATGCCTCCGTGGGGGGAACCTTGCGAGCCTCAATTGGCTCAAGCCCCGCAGTTTATCGTCGCAACCCGTGTTCGACTACGGGTCATCGGCGATACGGCGGCATTCCCCACAGGCTGGGGCCCGAAGTGAAGGTGATGACATGAGGTTTTTGGCCGCTGCCGCGATCCCCCCATCGTGCAGAAGCCTGCGTTTCACAGGCCTCTGCAGGGCTTTCGGGGATGAAAGGGCGACCGACGGGACTCGAACCCGCGACGTCCTGGACCACAACCAGGTGCTCTACCAACTGAGCTACGGTCGCCGAAGAATGGCTGAGCGTACCCGCGTCTGGACACTCCGGTCAACGAGGGCCCTCTCAACCGGCCGCCTCAGGCTCCGGCTGCCAGTCCTTTCCGCATTCGGGACACTGATCTGGCTGATTCCGGGGAGGCCCTTTCTGATAGCCGCAGTACGGACAATAGCGGCCCCAATAGGCAGGCCGACGGGACAGCATCAGCAGAAAGATTCCGGGGCCCAGCAACCAGACACCCGCCAGAACGGAACCCAGCAGCATCTGGAAGGAACCGGTCCCGCAATAGCAATCCGCGCGTCTGCGGACCATGGCTTCCAAAGGAACGACCAACAGGATTTCGATCAACGTTCCGGCGAGGAGGAGCCCTGTGACTCGCCGAACGGCATCCGGGACCCGTCGCCTCTGAACGAATCCGATCAGGACCAGCGACCACAGGATCCAGCTGGCAACCAGCGTGAAGAAGGACAGAACGAAGATCCATGTGAATGTCTCGTCCATGATCAGGTCCTCACCGATCAAGGCCGCTTCGGAGTCGATGTAGAAGGTGATGGGATAGTCATCGAGACTTCCGGTCATCAGCTGCACGACCGCAACGAGACCCATCAACAGCGACGTGGACAGAACCGCTGCCCAGAAGGCGGCCACCACCATGCTCGTACGCAGAGACCGCCTGCCCGCGCCTTCCGGATCGAACCGGAAGACCGGCAGCAGGAAGAGGATCTGTGAACCGAAGACGAGTCCGCCATTGAAGAGAAGAAGCAACCACGTGTTTCGTTTCCGCAGTCCATCAACGGCATTCTCATAGACCGTCACCCACCAACCTCGAGCAGAACCGAAGTCGCTGGCGATCAGGATGAAGGCGAGGTAGCCAATCGTCATCGTGATCAAGATCCATGCGATCGAAATGACCGCAATCAGCATGATTCGTGTCGGATTCAAGGCGGATCCCATATCCGGAGGTATCGGGCGGACTGACGTCTGTTCTCCATGGGTACACTGCCATGATGAGAGTTCATGCACTCCAATACGACATCCGTTGGGAGAACAAGGCCGCCAGCCAGGCCTGCATGAACGCGATGCTCGAAGCATCGCCTCCATCCCCGGGGAGCCTTGTGGTCACACCTGAACTCGGAGATGTCGGATTCACACTCAACATCGAAGACCTGATGGATGATCGATCGCTTGAGTGGGCGACTGAAACGGCCAGACGCCATGAGTGCTGGGTCCAGCACAACTGGATTGAAGCAGGCCGTGATCGAAAACGTGGCCGCAACATTGCAGCCATTCTGAAACCTGATGGCATCGTGGCTGCTCGTTATGAGAAGATCTTCCTGTTTTCGCCAGGCCGTGAAGATCAGGTCTACGAACACGGTGATGCCATCCATCTCGTCGACCTCGATGGCATCCGGATATGCCCTTTGATCTGCTACGACCTTCGCTTTCCGGAACTGTGGCGACTGGCCACCCGGGCCGGGGCTGAACTCTTCACGCTCTGCGCCAGCTGGCCTGCCAGACGAGCTTCCCACTGGCGGGATCTGGCGATCGCTCGAGCCATCGAGAACCAGGCCTGGATCATTGCCGTCAATCGATGTGGCAAGGATCCGCACCTGACCTACTCGGGCGGGTCGCTGATCATCTCCCCCAGCGGTGAGGTTCTGGCAGAAGCCGGCGAACTGGACGAGATCATCTCCGCAGACGTGGATGCCGAGTCCCTGAGGAAGTGGAGAGCTGAATTTGCCTGCCTGGATGACATCAGGCCGGAGTTTCTGGGCTCCATTGAAGTCGTGGAGCACTGACGGCTTGAAGCGGTACCGGCAAGTGCGGTACGCTGGGTGCCTGTCGGCGAGGTAGCTCAGTTGGTAGAGCACGGCATTGAAAATGCCGGTGTCCCCGGTTCAAGTCCGGGTCTCGCCATTCCCGATCCCCCGATGCCAGCGGTGTCGGGCAGGATGGAGACCACATCATGCTCTTTCGATTGATCTATGACGAAGCCTTGGCGCATGCGTCCTACCTGCTGGGATGTCAGCAGACGGGCGAAGCCATCATTGTTGATCCCTCGCGTGATGTTGACCAGTACATGAACCTTGCCGGTGCGCATGGCATGCGAATCACCGCCACCACCGAAACTCATATTCATGCCGACTTCCTCTCAGGCTGTGCCGAACTGGCTCGCCAATGCGGCGCCCATGTGTACATCTCCGGCGAAGGTGGACCTGAATGGGAGTCGACATGGGTCCGGAATTTCCAGCATACGGTTCTCAAGGATGGCGACACCTTTGATCTGGGCGGCCTTCGCTTCCGCGCGTTGCATACACCCGGTCATACGCCGGAACACATGATCTTCGAGGTGACGGATCGACCCTCCAGTGATGAACCCCTGGGCCTGCTGACCGGCGACTTCGTCTTTGTCGGTGCGATGGGCAGGCCTGATCTGCTGGAGTCCGCACTGGGTGTCGAAGGCGCACGGGAATCCAGCGCTCATCAACTGCACGAGTCCGCCCGACGTTTCATGGACCTGCCCGAGTTTCTGCAGGTCTGGCCAGCGCATGGATCCGGCAGCGCCTGCGGCAAGTCGCTCGGCTCCGTACCACAATCAACCGTCGGATATGAAAGACGCACGAACCCCTCTCTTCAGAAAGCCGAAGATGCCGCGGTCTTCGTCGACGACATTCTTGCCGGCCAGACAGAGCCCCCCGCCTACTTCTCTCGAATGAAGACGACGAATCGTGACGGCGTTCCTCCACTGGATGTTGATCTCGTTGAATTCCTTCCACCGAATCAATGCCAGGAACTCGATCTTGACGAAGTCACGATCGTGGACCTGCGACCATGGCCACATTTCAAGGCATGTCATGCCAAGAACGCGCACTGGTCAGCACCAGGCAACTGGTTCCCGGCCTCCGTCGGTTCCTATCTCGAACCAGATCAACCCCTGGTCCTCCTGGCGGATCCAGGACAGGCAGAGGTCTATCTTCGACTGCTGTATCGACTCGGTTACGACCGTGTCCAAGGTGTGATCACCCCCCAGGTCTTCGACGAGGCCTCCGAATCCATGGAGACCTGTGAAGCGCTCGAGATGGATGCCATGGAACTTCAGCAGGCCATCGATTCCGGATGCACCCGGGTGATTGATGTTCGCGGTGGTGATGAATATGAACGCGGCTGCATTCCCGGCACGACGCATGTTCCCTATACGAGATTGGCTCTGCACCTTGACAAGCTGCCACCGATCAATGAGGAGCCCCTGCTCGTTCATTGCCAGGGTGGCCTGCGATCTGCAATGGCGGTGAGCTATCTGAATCGACTTGGATACAAGTCGGTCAACATCGCCGGCGGCTATGCCGCCTGGTCTCGACTGGGGCAACGTCAGACCAACGCCTGAGGCCATCTGGACTCGAAGTCCATCGGACCATGAAAAACCCCCATTTGGACACGCTGGAAGCCCCTTACGCTTCCATGTCCATGAAGATCACTTGATTACACCCCGTGATTTGGGTCTAATCAGGTGAGCCACCATCACGTGGCCTTCGCGATGTTCCCGCCAAGGGAACCATGACAGTTCCGATCAATGGCTGATCGGTATCACGCCACTGCAAGACAACGAGATGTCTTGTGAATCAACCTCACGTTCGCCAAGCGAACCATGAACAACCCGATTCAATCCCGATCGGGGGGGAGACGACAAATGACGAAATCAAATCGATCCATCACGCTGGCAATGATTGCCGCATCGTGCTGCTTGGCTTCGATCTCTCAGGCGGAGATCCAGATCATCGAGATCCAGGCCACCACCTCCATCAGGCTGTACGCCGACTATACGTTTCAGGACTGCTGTGATCTCAATTCAGTCTCCAACGGTGAAGCCTCGATCTATGTCAGCACCTGCGCAACCATGGGTGGCTATTGCTCCGAAGGGAAGAAGGTCGCCGTCTGGAATTTCGAACTGCCGGAAGTTCCCGAGAATGCCGAGCTGGTCTATGCGGCTTTCCAAGGCCGGCACAACGCAGGCAGTGCGCCGGTCTATTACCGCGGCAACTGGTATCCCAATTCGACTCTTGGCTACACGCAAGCGTCCTGGACCTACAGCTGGGGACCGATTGTCGGTACCGCCAATTCGTCAGGCGGCGCGTTCTCAACATCGCTTCCCATTGAACTGGTCGACGGCCAATGGACGGACAACTATCTGGTGCTCACGGCCTACAACGGCTCAGGAATGAGCATCTACAACAGCGGAACGCTGGCACCGAAGGTCCGTCTGATCATCGATGTTCCCGATGAACTCTGCCTGGGCGACATGGATGAGGATGGTTCGGTCGACACCAACGACGTCCTTCATGTCATCGGAAACTGGGGCGATCCGTACGGGGTGAACGACATCATGATGGTGCTTGAACACTGGGGATCCGACTGCTGATTGCACCTGGTGATCTGGCTTCAATCAAGTGAGCCACCATCACGTGGCCTTCGCGATGTTCCCGTCAAGGGAATCACGGCATGACCGATCAATGGCTGATCGGCATCACGCTACTGCAGGACATGCAGATGTCTTGTGAATCAATCTCACATTCGCCCAGCGAACCATGAACAACCTGATCCAAGTCTGATCGGGGGGAGACGACAAACATGTATCCAAAACGATCTTTCATGTTGGCAATGATGGCCACCTGGTGCTGTCTGCCTGCCACTGTCCAGGCGGAAGAACAGATCATCGAGATCCAGGCGACCACGTCCATCAGGCTGTACGCCGACTATACGTTTCAGGACTGCTGCGATCTCGATTCCGTCTCCAACGGCGAATCCTCGATCTATGTCGGCACCTGCGAAACCATGGGTGGCTACTGCGTCGCGGGCAAGAAGGTTGCCATCTGGAATTTCGAACTTCCAGAGTTTCCTGAAAATGCCGTGCTGCTCTCAGCGACGTTCCAGGGCCGGCACAACGCCGGTAGTTCTCCGGTGTATTACCGTGGCAACTGGTATCCGACTTCAAGCCTTGGCTACAGCCAGGCCATTTCCACCTTCAACTCCGGTTCGATTGTCGGCACCGCCAGTTCCGCTGGTGGTGCGTTCTCCACACCGCTTCCGATTGAACTGCTCGGCGGTCAATGGACGGACAACTATCTGGTGCTCACTGGCTACAACGGATCAGGCATGAGCATCTACAACAGTGGGACGCTGGCACCGAAGATCCGTCTGGTCATCGACATCCCCGATGAACTCTGCCTGGGAGACATGAATGATGATGATTCGGTCGACACCAACGATGTGCTTCATGTCATCGGAAACTGGGGCGATCCATATGGCGTGAATGACATCATGATGGTGCTTGAACACTGGGGCTCCAACTGTGAAGCTCCTGGCGCCTGCTGCCTGCAGGATGGAACCTGTGCCGCCACTGATTCGGCTGACTGCCAAGCCGCAGGTGGAGAATGGAACGGCCCCAACACGTACTGCACACTGGTGGACTGTCCTGAATTCGGTGCCTGCTGCTGGGAAGACGAGACCTGCGAAGCCCTGCTGTCTGATGACTGCAAGGCCAACGGGGGCAACTTCCGTGGCCAGGACACGACCTGCGCCTCGATCGACTGCACGATCCCGGAATACAACGATGAATGTGAAGATGCGGCATCGGTAACCAGTGGCACCATCGCATTCTCGACGTTGAAAGCCACCACAAGCAGCGATGTCTTCAATGACGCTCAATGCCTCAATACCTATCTGGGTCAGATGAATGCCGACGTCTGGTTCTCCTACGATTCCACGTGCAACGGCACGCTCATCGTGAGTACCTGTGACAGCGCAACGTTCGACACGGATCTTGTTGTCTATCAGGGAACATGCAACGAGATGGAACAGATTGCCTGCAACGGTGACGGCACGTGCACTGGCTATACGTCCTATCTTGAAACCCCGATCACATCCGGCAACAGTTATCTGATCCGGATTGGTGGCTGGGATGCCAACAGCGCTGGCACCGGCACCCTCTCAATCGAATGCGTGAGCAGCGAGTGAGATTGGACTGAAACTCAGGTCTTTCCGAAGAACCACAACGCAGCCCCGGCAGAGCACCTGCCGGGGCTGTTTGATTTCAGGCCAACTCCGACTCCAATCCACCGAAAACAGGGGGCACCGTCGAGTTCCGTCTGTGAGGTCTGTGACGTCTGAGGAACCTCTGCTGACTGTTCTGGCAGCTTTCTCAGGTTCCTGTCTTCAACCGCGCGCCTAGCATTGCTCGCCAATCTCTTCGGGGCACGTTTGTCATGTACCCAGGGCACCAATCCGCCTTGGGGGGAGAAAGAGCTTGCTTGGAAGGGGAAAAGCGTGGTTGGTGATGCTGCTCGCATCACCCTTGATCGCCGGGGCGACCGAGCCGGTCGTTCACATGGAATGGTTCGCCTCGAGCGATCCCTCCACGCCCATCCAGTTCAACCCAGCCGACATGGGCGACAGCACGCCGGGTGCCGACGGCTCCACGATCTACGTCGGATCCATGTTGAACGAACAGTGGCAGGTAGCGTGGACGACCCGGGTCCGAAGCGATGAAAGCAGCAGCTATCTCGATGCAGGACTCTCCATCATCAATCTGTCGTCGCAGGCTCAGAGCTTCTTTTTCGATACACGACTCAACATGGCCGGCAGCAGCGGAAGCGACAGTGTCGTCCAGCTGGATGCAAGTCTGGCTCTGACGAACATGGATTTCAGCGGAAACGCGAACATGGACAGCTTCGATGGCCAATCGATCGTCCAGGCACTGCTGGGCAACTCCCAGGTCGCCTCCGTGTTCGATGCACCCTATGAACTCGAAACGGTTGGCCCATTCTCCTCGATTGTCGACGACGACTCGAGTGAAACCATGCCGGGAGTCTTCCCTGCAGACACGATCAGTGCGCTGACGTCATTCACGTTGTCACCCGGCGACCTGCTGAACATCACCTACGTGGTGGATGTCACGACGATTCCAGCACCTGGCGCCATCGCCCTGCTTGGGCTGGCCGCCCTGAGCGGACGTCGCCGACGTCGACGCACACAGCGACCAACCGCTCTGGAGGTTCGATCATGAATCTCCGGATCATGACCATCACGTCGATCTGCATCGCCGCCTCTGCCGCCGGGGTCCAGGCATCACCGATCTCCTACCTCGATGTCTCGACCAGCAATGGCTATTCGGACACGATCGCGATCGATGGAATTGATGCAGGCAGCAACGGAACCTACTACGGCCAGAACATCGCTTCCGAGGATTTCACCCTGTCACTCAACTTGCTGGGTGATTCGACGATGCCCCGCCTGGGTGGAAACCTCCAGATCTCGAACTCCACCGATCAGGAACTCGAATACGTCGTTGGTTTTCTCATGCCGCTCATGGATGTCGCTGCAGGAACCTACGACTGGGATGCCTCACTGACGATTGCGCTGACTGGCGTCGATGGATCCATCCGCTCGATCAGCGAGGAGCCCATCTGGGCCGCTTCCGTTGGAGACCACTTCATCGGTGAGATGTACACCAACCCCTTTGAACTCGCCTTCGAAGGCCCCGGAACAGCCTCCATCAACGAGGCCCTGAGTGGAGAAATCGACTTCCTCGATGGCGATTACCTCTCGGTCCGATACAGCTTCTCGCTGAGTGCGGGCGATACCGTCGTCTTCGGTGGCAGCTTCGGTTTCGTGCCGGCCCCGGGTGCCCTCGCGGTTCTGGGCCTGGCCGCCCTTGCTGGCCGACGACGACGACGGTCAGCATCCCCCTTACAGGCCGCACAGGCCGACCCTCGAAACGCCTGATCTGCTCCTGATCGCGGTTGTCAGCGGAGTCGACGACCTCGTTGGCCGACTTGGTTGTCAGCAGAGGAGGCGATCATCAGGCGATCGCGCTGCATGCAGATTCGTGCAACCCGCAAGGGGGGAGATGCACACATGACCGCTCAGCCATCCACCATCCCAACACGCACCATCCGACTCGGGACCATTCTCGTCCACAGAGGACTCATGGACGAACAACAGGTCCAGCGTGTCCTGGCGATCCAGGAGCAGACCGGCAAGCCCTTCGGCCTTCTCTGCGAGGAGCTCTTCGGCATTGCCCCTTCGACCATCGAATCCGCATGGGCCCAGCAATATGCCAGTTTGGTTGATTCGACCGATCTCACCGAAGTGGCCCCCACCCCCGAGGCCCTTGGCATGATCACACGTCGCCAGGCCTGGCAGTTCCGCGTGATGCCTGTCACATGGGATGGCTACGAGCTGACACTCGCAACGACTCCCAATGATCTCTGCCGAGCTCTGCGATTTGCGACCAATGTGATCGATCGTGCCGTGTACTTCGTCATGACCGATGCAGGATCACTCGATGATGCACTCGTCCGGCATTATCCACTTCCGGGCGTGAATTCGACTCGATCACGAGCTGCCTGATCAATCAGCCGGACAACGCTTCCGGATTGAGCCCCTGAAGGTCATCCGTGACGAAGATCCCGTCACGTCGGATGGTTTCACCGTCAAAGCGGATTTCTCCCCCACCGTAATCTTCACGCTGAATGAGAACCAGATCCCAGTGGATGTCGCTTCGATTGCCATTGTCGGCATCCTCGTAGGCCTGGCCCGGCGTGAAGTGCAGCGAGCCGGCGATCTTCTCATCGAAGAGAATGTCCATCATCGGCTCGCGGACGTGGGGATTGAACCCGATCGCGAACTCACCGACATACCGGGCACCTTCATCGCTCTCGAACACTGCTTCAAGCGCGTCATTGTTCTGATCCGACGTGGCCTTGACGACCTTGCCGTCCTTGAACTCCAGTCGGACGTTCTTGAATGACGTTCCATGGTAGATCGTGGGTGTATTGAAGTGGATGACACCGTTGACCGAATCCCGAACCGGCGCGGTGAAGCATTCCCCATCGGGAATGTTGTGCGAACCACAGCACGGAACGGCCGGAATGTCCTTGATCGAGAAGGTGAGATCCGTATCACCGGGTCCCAGCAGATGGACCGCATCGGTTGCGTTCATGCGTTCGACCAGCGCGGCAGCGGCCGTGTCCATGGCCGCATAGTCGAGCGTGCAGACATCGAAGTAGAACTTCTCGAAGGCCTCGGTGCTCTTGCCCGCCAACTGTGCCATGCTGGGCGTCGGCCACCGCAGAACGCACCACTTCGTGTTCTTCACACGCTCCTGCATGTGAACAGGCTGCATGTAGAGACGTCCCCAGGCCTTCATGCGATCGGCCGGGACATCCGACATCTCGTTGATGTTGAAGCCACCTCTCAGTCCGAGGTAGGCATCCATGTCCTTCATGCGATTGAGATCATGAGCCGCCATGGCTTCGTACTGGCTGTCCTCACCATCACACACGAGTGCCGCCATGACCCGGTTGTCTCGATGAATGACATGAGGGTGACCGCCGGCACGACGCGCCGCACGAACAGCTTCGACGACCATCGAGCCCGGAATGTCAAACGCCTCGATGAGGATGTGTTCACCCTTCTGGAGTCGGGTGGAGTGATTGATCAGCAGTTCCGCAAGCTTCGTTTCTCTTGGATCATTCATCGCGAGTGTCTTCCTTTGGGCTCAGGACGATCCGTTTGAATCAGGATCGCCGTCTGGAGTGAGGCATGCTAGCAGGAGTGATCTCAAGGCTGGACGCGAGGCATCTCGAAACCTCAGAGTGCAGTTCATGTCATCCGCGTCCGGCCTGAAACGAAACCAACCCATGACGCGGGAGGAATCCCGTGACGTCCCTTTCCAGAAACCGTCCTCCGCCCGACCCCAATTCATTCGCTGGCCGGGAGGCCGGGTCGGATCCCAACGTTCGACATTGCTGCCCAGAAGCGCCGTATCGAAATCAGCCAGGTCATCGGCGTAAGGGGTCGCGATCAGAATCACGTTGTCGGACTTCGGCATGAACTGGCGTGCCGCGCGCTCCATCAATCGACGAATTCGTTCCCCACGCTCCTGAAAGCCTTCCGGAAGTCCAATGGCGAGCGAGACCGTACGACCTTCCCATGGTGCAATGACGCGAATGCCTCCGAGTTCACGACCCGTCTCCGAGCGTACCGTCAGTTCGTCTCCAACCCGGGCCTGATGCAGGAATTCAGAGCAGCGGACGACCAGCTCCTGCATGTCCGCATCACTGAGACCATCCGCCCAGCGAACTCTCACGAGCCACGGCCGCTCGATGCCCTCCAGCACTCGAAGGCGTGGTGAAATTCGAATACGACGTGTCCGTCGTCCTGCATGCAGTCGCTTGATATGCACATGACATTCAATGCCATCACGACGAACTCGAAGATCACACGTACGTCCGTTGGGTGTCGGAACTTCGACCGCAAGTTCACATCCCATGCGATCCAGACGATCGGCCACGATGGCTTCCACCCAGGCATCCATGAAGGGACGACGCTGCATCTGACCGCGGAGTCGTTCATGGAGTGGCCGGAGATCACGTCGCCCACTCCAGGACTGGACACGTTCATACAGTCCCGAGTCCAGGTCATGCTGGTAGAGCGAAAGACCATCTCCCTGCGACCCGGATGGCGCCATCAGCTTTCCAGACTCCCACCGGAACCGGCCTGCGTATCCTCGAGCACACCGTCACGACCTCGGACAGGATCGCCCTTCCAGGCACTGGTCGGCCACAGGCGTTCCATGGCTTCTCGAAGGGGCTGCCCATCCACCAAGGCACCATGTCCTCTGGCCAGCATCTGCTCGGCCTGTCGCCGACCGATGCACACCGTGTAGAACACATGGTCGCCTTCGTACCGTCGATCCAGAATCTCCGTTCGGCGCTCGAGATAATCGACGAGACGATTGCTCGACAACGGCACCTCGATTTCGAGTTCACTCTGCGGCCCCAGCACGACTTCGAGTACACGGCTCTCGAGTTCCTCGATGCCGTCCCCGGTCCGGGCACTCAATGAAATGGCATCCGGATAATCGCGCAGCCACGGCAGCAGTTCATCGGGATGCGAGAGGCGGTCCACCTGATTGAGGACCAGGACCCTTGGTTGGTCCTTCGCACCGATGGAATCGAGCGTCTCTTCCACGATGCGAAGCTGCTCCCGGGCGGTGGCATCGGCGACATCGAGCACCAGCAGCAGCAACTGGCCGTGAACGGTCTCCTCCAGAGTCGACCGGAACGAGGCGATCAAGTGGTGTGGAAGATCCCGGATGAAACCGACGGTGTCGCTCACGAGAACCGTCGTGCCGGTACCGATGTTCCATTTCTCGACTCGACTCGAGAGGGTCGCGAACAGCTTGTTGTTCGCAAAGGCGCCACCACCGTCACTGACCCGATTGAACAGTGTCGATTTCCCTGCGTTGGTGTAGCCGACCAGGCCGACGGTAAAATGATCCTCGTTGCGTGACGCGACTTCGCGTTCCTTGCGACGGAGAATTGTGTTGAGTTCATTTCGAAGTTGTTTGCGACGACGCTGAACGAGACGACGATCGATTTCCAGCTGCTGCTCACCCGGGCCACGTGTACCGATTCCGACAGGCGCACCGCCGGTGACCTGACCAAGGTGGTCCCACATGGCCCGAAGCCTCGGGTAGGTGTATTCCAACTGCGCGATCTCGACCTGCAACCTCGCCGCATGGGTCGTCGCACGTCGCGCGAAGATATCGAGAATCAATTCACTGCGATCGATGATCTTGCAACAGGTTTCCCGCTCGATATTTCGGACCTGAGCCGGCGTGAGGTCGTGATCGAAGATCACGATGCTGGCCTTCACGATCTCGACGAGTCCACGAAGTTCCTCGAGCTTGCCCTTGCCGATGAAGCTTCGACCACTGGGCAGTCGTCTTCGCTGCCTCAGATGACCGACCACTTCAGCCCCGGCCGTGGAGACGAGGGCGTCAAGCTCCCGCATGCGATCGTCAAAGGGCAGGCGATCATCCGGGAACTCAACGGCCACGAGCACGGCCCGTTCACGGGCAACCTTCAACTCCTCACGGTGGATCTGGCTCATGGGGCGGCTTGAGTCCTCTCGGGTCGTGTAGACTTGCTCACCGGTGGGGCCACCACCCCTGGGAGCGGCGATCGAGTCAGTGCGACGAACAAGTCAACCGCTGGATCGTACCGTTCAAGTCCACTTGACGAGGCCTGCGATTCATGAATATCCGACGAACGACTGCTCACGTGCTTCTCATCGCCCTCACGGCGTTGCTGCTGCTGGAATTGCCGGCTGCCATCGCGAGCCGTACGGACGGCAATCGTTGGTTTGATCCGGTGACGGATGTCCATGCCATGATCATGGACGACTACGTCAAGAATGCCAACCGCGAGGCCATGCAGATTGCCGTCCTGCAGGCCATGGTGGATTCACTGGACGACCAGTACGCCGAATACATCCCACCGAGAGACGAAGCGGAGTTCAACAAGCAGCTCAGTGGTGACTACAAGGGAATCGGTGCGCGGATCAACACACGACCCGGACAGAGCTACAAGACCAAGCCGCTGGAGATTCTCACGCCCATGCGAGGCTCTCCGTCGCTGAGGGCCGGTGTTCGCCCTGGTGATCTCGTCCTCGAGATCGACGGCTGGCCGACCCAGGGGCATACGGATCAGGAATGCATCGACCGTCTGATGGGCCCGCGTTTCACCAAGGTCACGGTCCGGGTCAAGCACCTGGATGAAACCGAGGAGGATGTCGTGATCACACGAGATCAGATCCTCACCAAGAGCGTCTCGGGCTTGATGACCACCGAGGATGACTGGCGATATGCCCTCGATGATCAAGGCGTGGCCTTCATCCGGATCGAATCCTTTACGGAACGAACCGTGAATGAGCTGGCCGAGACACTTCAGGCGTTCGAACAGAGTGGATCGCTCAACGGCCTCATCCTCGATCTGAGAAACAATCCGGGAGGTTCGCTGGAAGCCGCGACCATGATCACGGACTTCTTCCTGGATGAGGGCGAGATCGTGAGCATTCGATCTCCACGTGACGACAAGAATGATCCAGGAACAACCTTTCGGGCCAAGTATTCAAGCCCATGGGAATCCCTCCCGATCATCGTCCTGCTGAACGACAATTCGGCCTCCGCAAGCGAAATCGTCGCAGGTGCCCTGTCGGATCATGGCAGAGCCCAGGTCATCGGAGAACGTTCCTTCGGAAAGGGTTCCGTTCAGGAGCTCCGGCCACTGGAAGGCGGCAACGGTCTTCTGAAGATGACGACCAAGTACTACTACCTGCCCAGTGGCCGACACATCCAGAAGTCCAAGCGTGTATCCAAGGAGCCCTGGGGAGTCGATCCATCACGGGGATGCGTCGTCCCGGAAAGCCCAGAAGAAAACCAGGAACGCGTCCTGGCTCGAAGACCCTTCGAGACCATCGGTGGCGAATACAAGGAAGCACCGGTTGTCATCGAAGCGGACTGGGTCACGGAGAATCTGAAGGATCCGGCCCTGGCGGAAGCGATCACCCTGATGCGACAACGTGTCAGCGATGGACTCTGGCCCGAGCTGGAGGAGGATGAGGATGCGGCGTTCGATCCATTGGCCGTCGGCCTTGAAAATCTTCTTGAACAGCGGGAGTTCTACGAGAAGAGAATGGTCGAGGTCGAGGATGAGATCAATCGTCTCGAAGGCATGGCGGTCAAACCAGATCGAGGACTGGATCTCCCCGAAAGCGTTGCCCTGTCAGAACCCGTGATCGCCATCTACGACGCGGATGGCACGCTCGTCGGTCGTTGGAAAGTCGGTGAGGACGATGATCTCTCTCGATCGCTGTCCGCAGTCGAGCTCGAGCGAATCGAACAGTCCGATTCGGAAGAAGACACGCTCGAGACAACGGACGAGACGTCGGATCAATGACGAACCAGCACTCCCCCACTGATCTTCGTGAACGTATCAACTCGGTACTGCCCGACCTGATTGAATTCAGGCATGACCTCCATCGACATCCGGAGCTGATGTACGAGGAACATCGCACCAGTGAACGCATCCGCGAGGAACTTGCGAAGGATGCCATCTCATTCGCAGGCGATCTCGCTGGAGGAACCGGTGTCCTCGCACATGTGCCCGGCCAAGCCGAAAACGCCATCGGCCTGCGGGCCGACATGGACGCGCTCCCCATCCACGAGGAAAGCGGTGTTGAACACGCCTCCACGATCGACGGCAAGATGCACGCCTGTGGTCACGACGGCCACACCACGATCCTCCTGGGCGCAGCCAAGGTACTCAAGGCCATCTCGACCGAGCATGACCTGCCCAACCCCGTGTCGTTTGTCTTTCAGCCTGCCGAAGAAGGTGGCGCTGGAGGCCAACGCATGGTCGAGGATGGTTGCCTGAATGGCTCCGTGATCGGACCGGCGATCGAACGCATGTACGGCCTTCATGGATGGCCGGCCATGACCGAAAATGTCGTCGGATCACGACCAGGCCCCCTCTTGGCAGCAGCTGATCGATTCAAGATCGAGATTCGTGGACAAGGTGGCCACGCTGCCATGCCGCACACGACGGCGGATCCGATCACGGCGGCGGCGACCATCATCACAACACTGCAACAATCCGTCTCGCGACACATTGATCCAGTGCTCGGCGGAGTCGTATCCGTCACCGTCGTTCAATCCGGCTCGGCGTTCAACGTGATTCCGGACAACTGCATCCTCCAGGGCACGGTGCGAGCGCTCTATCCCGAAGTCCGCGATACGCTCAAGTCCGCTGTTCACGATATTCCGAAGTCGGTTGCAGCTGCCCTGGGCTGCCAGGCGATCGTCGACTATCACGATGGATACCCGGTCACGCGAAATGATCCCTCGACGACCAGCGCCTTTCACGAACTGGCCCGAGAGGTGCTTGGGGATGATCAGGTGGAACCCCTCGAATTCCCGGTCATGGGTGGCGAGGACTTCGCGTACTACTGCGAGCAGGTCCCATCATGCTTCTTCGTTCTCGGTCAATGTCCGAAAGGACAGGACACCATGCCCGGTCTGCATCATCCAGCATTTGATTTCAACGATCAGACGATCGCGACCGGCGTCGAGATGTTCTGCAGACTTGCAATGCAGTGAACTACTTCAATCGAGGAAGTCCCTGATCCTCGCGTCCACGATTGACCACGGCAAAGGCTTTCTTGTTGTGTCGAATGAGCTTTGCAAGCTGGGACATGCTGATATCAAGCACACCTGCGGCACCGGCCACGTCGTAACGTCGGGCCACGATCACATCCATCGCCTCGGCGAGAAGAGCCGGATAATCCGCATGCATCGGGTTGACCGACATGCTGCGGCCCTGCCGACGTCGCACCCACAGTTCGCTTGGACGATGTCGTTCGTGATGCGTCTTCGAACGGACGGTTGACGCAAGCTTCAGTCTCAGCCGGAAGATCGCACGGCTTCGGTTCTGAGCCTGGGAACGACGCTCCGTCGCGGCGCCGACAACGCCTGTGGGAACATGAGTCACGGTCGTTGCGGTATCCCGTCGATTGCGATTCTGGCCACCTGGCCCCGTCGCGCGACCGAACTCCACCTCACAATCCTTGAGAAGATCGGCCTCCTCGAGCATGGACGGATGAATTCCCTGAACGTACTCCATAGTTGGGCAGACTATCAGCGAGCCACACGGGCAGTTGCCGCGAGATCCATTCCATGTTGGACACCACGGGAGTACAGGGCCCCTCCGAGGCCGGCGATCATCGCCGCGTTGTCGACGCAGAACGTCTTTCTTGCCAGTCGCAGAGGCAGGCCATGATTCGAACAGACCTCGGTCAACTCGGTTCGGAGGCGGGTATTGGCGGTCACCCCGCCACCGGCCAGCAGGCAGGTGACTTCGTGCGCCTCAAGGGCACGATCGATGTTTCGGATCAACGCACCGATCGCCGCGCGTTGAAAGGAGGCGGCGGCATCGGATCGTTCACGATCCGACAACGCCTCGATCGACCTTGGATAGATCACATCTCGACCACGCCCCTCCGGTCTTCCCCGAACGGCATACAGCAATGCGGTCTTCAGCCCGCTGTACGAGAAGTCGAGACTGTCACCCAGTCGTGCGATGGGCAGCTTCAGGGCGCGATCGTCGCCGCCCGCTGCGAGCGACTCGATGGCCGGTCCACCCGGATAGCCCGCCTCGAGAATGGTCGATGCCTTGTCGAAGGCTTCACCGACGGCGTCATCGATGGTCGAACCGAGCATGGACATGTCGACCGGATCCCGCATCAGATACAACGCGGTATGGCCACCTGAAGCGACCAGTCCCAGCGCCGGGAAGGTGATCGCTTCATCATCGAGACAGGGTGACCAGAGATGCGCATGGACATGGTTGACACCGACAAGAGGTCGATCCATGGAGAGCGCCAGAGCCTTGGCGGCACCGACACCGACAAGCAGGGAACCGATCAGACCGGGTTCATGGCCGACGGCGATGGCGTCAAGCTGCGTCCGATCGATCGATGCCTCCTGAAGACTGTCCTGGACGACCGGCAGGATCCGCTCGAGATGGGCCCGGGATGCGATCTCCGGAACAACACCCGAGTAGCGTTCATGCAGATCATGCTGTGTGGCGACGATGCTTGAGAGGACCTCGTGACCATCGCGAACCACGGCTGCCGCGGTCTCGTCACAACTGCTCTCGATTCCGAGGACAACGGGCATGAGCGTGCCATCCACCAGAGAGACGCTAGTCGGTCAGGGTTCGTTCCTCACGCCATGAATCACTGGTTGGCCAGTGGGTCGCCGCATCCGCAAGGGTGCCCTGACCGATCCGTGTGATTTCCTTGAGTGCTTCCTCACTCGAGTTGAAATCACGGACCGTGAAGAGGATCTGGCTTCCGCCGACTCCGATGACCTGACCATCCGACATCACGGTGCCGACCTCCAGACGCTGTCCATTGAGGTTCGTTCCGTTGGAACTGCCCATGTCCTCGAGGATGAACCGCTTCAGCGGGACCGAAGTCCCCGGCAGCATCGCCGAAGTATCCAGGGTCACCTTCGAATGATTTCGAGAGGCACGCTCGTCCGCCAACTGGATGGTGCAGTCATCTCCACGACCGATGATCGTGATATCGGCATCAATGGGAAAGCACTCGCCCTCGTTGGGACCCGCGATGATGATCAATGAGGCCATGTGGTCATCTCCTTGTAACTGGACAGGATATCAGGCCCCCGAGTCTGGTCGCAGCGTGGTTTTCACCGGAGAACTTGTATTCAGGGGGGATCTCACTACAATGCGGGGCTTGGTCGAAAGACCGACTCGTTTTGAACAATCAGCGCCGACAGACCACTCCTCGCGGGCACCCCTTGGCCGGGGCCCGAATACGGCGGGTGGAAGGCAGGAGGATTCATGGCCAAGCAGATAGAAAAGTCATTCAAGATCATGGCTCCAGGAGGCCAAGCCACCCCGGCTCCCCCCCTGGGCCCCGCCCTCGGTGCCAATGGCATCAACCCCGGGCAGTTCATCCAGGCATTCAATGAGCGAACCAAGGAGCTCAACGGCAAGGTCGTTGGCTGCATTGTCACGCTCTACAAGGACCGCTCGTTCGATTTCGAGATCAAGTCCTCACCAGCTGCAGAGCTTCTGAAGGTGGCTGCAGGGGTCGAAAAGGGCTCTGGTGTGCCCCAGGCTGACAAGGTCGGCAAGGTCACCAAGGATCAGGTCCAGGCCATTGCCGAGGAAAAAATGGAAGACCTCAACGCAGGCACGATCGAGTCTGCCATGAGGATCATCGAAGGCACCGCCCGCTCAATGGGCATTGTGGTGGAGGGCTGATCCAGTGAGTGAAGAAACCACACAAGCAGCTGAAGCTCCAGCCCAGGACAAGGGCAAGGCCAAGGAAAGCAGCTACCCGGCCCGGCTTCATCGCCGAAGGCGGACCACCCGGTCCCGACGCAAGACTGACAACAGGACCATGAACCTGAATTCACCAGGTGCCAAGTCCGTTGAAGAGGCCGTCAAACTGCTGAAAAGCTTCAAAAAGACCTCATTTGACCAGACTGTCGAGTGCTGCGTCCACCTCGGAATCGATCCCAGGCAGGCCGATCAGCAGCTCCGAGGCGCCCTGACCATGCCCAAGGGCATCGGCAAGTCGGCTCGAGTCGTCTGCTTCTGTCCAAACGAGAAGATCGACGAAATGAAGGCCGCTGGTGCCGTGGAGGCTGGCGGCGAGGATCTGGCCAAGAAGATCACGGAAGGCTGGTTCGACTTCGATGTCGCAGTCGCCTCACCGGACATGATGAAAGTGGTCGGAACCCTGGGCCGCGTCCTGGGTCCAAAGGGCCTGATGCCTTCCCCGAAGGCCGGTACCGTCACACCGGATGCCGCCAAGGCCGTCGGCGAGTTTGCCGCAGGCAAGGCCGAGTACCGCAACGATGATGGCGGAAACATCCATGCGATCATCGGAAAAATGAGCTTTTCCGAGGACGATCTCTGCGAGAACCTGCAGTACTTCCTGGATACGATCGACCGTATCCGACCGTCCTCGACCAAAGGCACCTACCTGAAGAAATGCGTGATCTCCGGCACGATGACACCGGGGGTGGAGGTGGCAGTCGTATGAGTCGCCCAGTCAAACAAATGATCGTCAAGGAATACCAGAAACGCTTTGAAGGCGTTGATAACGCCCTTCTGGTGGATATCCGTGGCATTCCTGCCAATGACAACAATGCCCTCAGGCTCGGCCTCCTCAAGAAGGACATCCGCGTCACCGTGATTCGAAACACGCTGGCCAAGGATGCCTTCGAAGGCACCGGACTCGAAGGCCTCGAAGCTGGCCTCGAAGGCCCCTCAGCCCTGTGCTACGGCGGTTCTTCGGTCGTCGACGTCGCTCGTGAGCTCGTCGACTGGGCCAAGAAGCTCGATGACCTGGACCTGAAGGGTGCCATCCTGGATGGGCAGTATTTCGACGGAGAAAACGGCGTCAAGGAGCTCAGCAAGTTCCCGACACGCGAAGAAGCCCAGGCGAAGGTCGTGCAGCTCGTGCTCACCCCGGGCAGCAACCTGGTCGGTGCCGCCGTTGGACCGGGCCGGAAGCTCCTGGCCATCGTCAAGGAAATCCAGGATCGCTTGGAGGATGGCAAGACCATCGAGAAGGTCGGCTGACCGACCACACCTATTGGACTACCGCAGACCACTGGCCCCTCGGGGTTAAAAGCCGTGCGACGGCTCCTCTGGACTGCTCGTCAGTTAACAGATTTGAGAGTGAACCATGTCCGAAGAAACAGCAACAGCAGAAGCAAAAACATTCGATGCCAAGATCTCGAAGCTTGGCGATGAGATGGCTGGCCTGACCCTGAAGGAAGCCGTCGATCTGGCTGATTACATGAAAGACACCTATGACATCGAGCCAGCCGCAGGCGGTGGCGTTGTCATGGCTGGCCCAGCCGCCGGTGGTGGTGGCGATGATGGTGGAGGCGAGCAGACCGAGTTCGACGTCGTCCTCTCCTCCGCTGGCGACAAGAAGATCGCCGTCATCAAGGTCGTCCGCGAGGCTACCGGCCTCGGCCTGAAGGAAGCCAAGGAGCTGGTCGATTCCGCTCCGAAGCCCATCAAGGAAAAGGCTTCCAAGGAAGAGGCAGACGATCTGAAGGCCAAGCTCGAAGAGGCCGGCGGTACCGTCGAACTCAAGTAGATCCGATTCCATCCGGGCGATCGGTGGGCGATCCAGGGCATCATGCCCCACGGGTCACCTGCCGATCGCTCGAGATGGTTGCCTGATCCGTTTGTTTGGTGTTTGTACGGTGAGTCGCCCAAGTTGGCATCATTTTTGCTGCCATCCGACTTGAGGGCCAGCGGAGCCTGCCCTACACTCCGTGGCTCGGCGGCGTAACCGTAACAACTTGAATCTTCTCTCAGACCTACCCGGATGCAGTGGTCCTGGCTCAATGCCCATTGTCCCGATTGAGGTAAACGCATGACCTCGAGGAATATCCGCGACTTCTCTAAGCGCGGCGACGCGATCCCCGTACCGGAACTCACACGTGTTCAACAGGACGCGTATGACCGGTTTATCCAGAAAGACAAGTCTCGCAACGAGCGCGATCCTGATATCGGGCTGGAGAGTCTTCTGCGTGAAGTATTTCCCATCGAGTCGTACGACGGCACGATGAAACTGGAATACCTCTACTACGACCTCGACAAGCCCCGGTACACGACCACCGAATGCAAGGAACTCCGTCTCACGTACGGAATGCCTTTCCGCGTGGCCGTCCGCCTCATCCGTGAAGGTATCTCGGAGATGGCGGAAGAAGAGATCTACCTTGGCGAGATTCCGATCATGCTCGGCGGCGGTGAATTCATCGTCAACGGTGCCGAACGCGTGATCGTCAGCCAGCTGCATCGATCACCCGGTGTGGACTTCGGCATTGCTGCGGACATGGGCGATCGTCCACTGCACAGTGCACGCGTGATTCCGGAACGTGGTTCCTGGATCGAGCTGGAAGTCACCAAGAAGGACGTGCTGGCGATGCGCATCGACCAGTCGCCCAAGATCGCAGCAACGGTCTTCCTGCGTGCATTGGAGGAAGTCTTCAGCTCCACCGAGAAGATTCTCGAACTCTTCCACGACGTCGTGGATCTGAAGGTCGAGCACCTGACTCCCGAGCACTACTCCGCCGAACAGGTGGTCAACGAGGAAGGCGAAGAGATCTGCCGCGTGGGCGCCCCCATCGGCGACGCCATCGACGCCATCCAGTCGTCCTCCATCAAGAAACTCAGCGTGGTCCAGGATCCGGGCGACCCCTTGATCCTCAACACGCTCGCCATGGAACGGCTCGACTTCGACGCCAATTCCTCGGAACACGAGGCCGCCCTGCTTCGCATCTACGGTCGCCTGCGTCCAGGCAACCCACCGCAGATCGACAAGGCCAAGGCGCTCTTCAAGGAGAAGTTCTTCGACGAGAACCGCTATCGACTCGGAAAGGTCGGCCGGTTCCGCATCAATCGGAAGTTCGCCATGGACGTTCCGGAAGATGTCATGCACATCCGTGCCGAGGACTTCCTGGCGGTCATTCGCTACATCCTCGATCTTCGTGCGAAGCGAAACAAGGCCCACATCGATGACATCGATCATCTGGGCAATCGCCGCCTGCGAACACTTGACGAGCTCGCCGTCGAGGAGATGCGAAAGGGTTTCCTGAAACTGCGTCGAACGGTTCAGGAACGCATGAGCGTCAAGGACCCGAGCG
>MDSW01106643.1_pt1 | contig 58640 bp, 54 predicted proteins | sample 811171 | NCBI WGS metagenome assembly MDSW01 (sample SAMN05326641, study PRJNA326480) | marine metagenome | isolation source: seawater | place: Atlantic Ocean: North West | collected 2012
ACTTTCGTAGATGCTTTATCTGTTGCTCCCCCTCTAGGACTCGAACCTAGGACCCTCTGATTAACAGTCAGATGCTCTAACCAACTGAGCTAAGGAGGAATTTTATTATATTCGAGCAGCAAATATAAAAAATTATTAAGTTTTATTTGTTACTTGCATAATATAAATTTAGACTACTATGAGTTTACTAATTATTGGAACTGTTGCTTTTGATGGCATAGAAACACCTTTTGGAAAAGTTAATAAAATACTAGGCGGATCTGCTACCTATATAGGTATTTCGTCTTCTTACTTTAATAAATCTTCCAATCTTATATCTGTTGTAGGAGGAGATTTTGAAAAAGAAAACATTACTTTACTTGAGGATCATAATATTAATTGTGAGGGATTGGAAATTATTGAAAATGAAAAAACATTTTTTTGGTCTGGAAAATATCATGAAAACATGAATTTTAGAGATACAATAGAAACTCAGTTAAATGTTTTAGAAAAATTTACCCCCAACATCCCTGATAAATATCAAAATTGCAAGTGTTTAATGCTAGCTAATTTAATGCCATCCATTCAATTAGAGGCTATCAGTAAATTAAAAAAATCACCTAAATTGATTGTTACAGATACCATGAATTACTGGATGGATAATTGTATGGAAGATTTATTATTGGTTATTAAAAAAACTGATGTTTTAATAATTAATGATGAAGAATCTTTACAATTATCAAAAAAGAAAAATTTAATGGATGCTGCCACTAAAATTTTAACTATGGGACCATCTTTTTTAATAATTAAAAAGGGCGCGCAAGGGGCTCAGCTATATGGTAAAAATAAGTTTTTTGAGTGCCCTTCTTTTGATGTAAAAAAGTGTATTGACCCTACTGGAGCGGGAGATACGTTTGCTGGAGCTTTTATTGGCCATTTAAATAATGTCAAAACATTGTCATTTAATGAAATGAAGCTAGGCGTTGTAAAAGCATGTGCAATGGCCTCTTTCTGTGTTGAAGATTTTGGGGTTAATAATATTATTCGCAAAAAGGTATCTGAATTGGAAAATCGAATTCAGTATTTGAAAAAATTAATCAATATTTAATCAAATAAAGTGCTTGAGGCATTCTTGGTCTGCTCATAATTAACATCTATTTCTAGCTTAGTCTTTGTTGATGCCGAAACAGCCAGTTGATCACATCTTTCATTAAAGATATGCCCCGAGTGTCCCTTTATCCAGTGTAACGTGACATTATGTTCTCTATATATTTTTAAAAACCTTTTCCATAAGTCCGAATTTTTCTTTTTTTTATAATTTATTTTTTCCCACTTAAAAACCCATTTTTGATTTATAGCTTCAACTACATATTTAGAGTCTGAAAAAATTTTAATTTTATAACCTTTTTGTTTTATATTTTCTAACCCAATAATTACTGCCAGTAATTCCATTCTGTTATTTGTTGTTAATCTAAAACCTTCTGAAATCTCCTTTTGCATGCCATTATATTCCAAAACTACTCCATAGCCGCCTGGACCCGGATTGCCTTTGGCAGCGCCATCTGTATATATATTAATTTGGTTCATTTAATAAATTTTCTATTATAATAGGAAAGAATTTTAACTCTAACTTATGTACTTTTTTTTGAATTTGTTTGGGAGGCGTGTTAGGTCGAAGACCGCACTTAGCTTGAAAAATAACAGCTCCTTTATCATATGACTGATTAACAAAATGTATTGTTATTCCTGTTTCTGTATCTTTCGATTCAAAAACTTTTTTGTGAACATTTATTCCAAACATGCCTTTCCCTCCATGTAAAGGCAGTAAACTGGGATGAATATTTATAATTTTATTTTTATATGTGGTTATCATATTTAATGGGATTTTAATTAAAAACCCCGCTAATACAATAAAGTCAACTTCTAATTTTTTTAATTTTTTTAAAACTATACCATTATTTAATTCATTTTTATTAAAAACAAATGTATCAATACTATGTTTTTTTGATCTAAGTAATACCTGCGCGGAGGGATTATTAGAGGCAACACTGATTACTTTTATCTGTTCACTGGACTGAAAATACTTAATTATATTTTCGGCATTTGAGCCATTTCCAGAAGCAAATATGGCTATTTTTTTCATTGCAATTATCAATTAAAATGTTGAAAACCTTGTAAATAACGCTGTAATGTATTATTGTTTATGCATAAATAAATTACATATATTTACTCGTTAAAGAAACAATTTTTTAAATTAAATTATATTATTATGTCCGAAATTTCCGCAAAAGTAAAAGCAATTATAGTTGAAAAGTTAGTAATTGACGAAAGTGAAGTAACTAATGATTCTAATTTTATGTCTGATTTGGGAGCTGATTCCCTTGATACTGTTGAATTAATTATGGAGTTCGAAAAAGAATTTGATCTTCAAATTCCAGATGATGAAGCAGAAAAAATAACTACTGTTGGCGAAGCCATTAAATATATTGAAGATAAATCTTAAAAAAATAAAAGATGCTTAACAGGGTTGTTGTTACGGGCCTTGGTTCATTAACTCCTCTAGGAAATAATATTACGGATTATTGGGATAATCTAATTTCTGGAAAGAGTGGGGCTGGGCCTATATCTCATTTTAATCCAGAAAAATTTAAAACAAAATTTGCTTGTGAATTAAAAGATTTTGATCCCTTGTCTTATTTAGATCGAAAAGAGATTAGAAAATATGATAATTACACAATTTATGGCTTAGTCGCGGCAGCTGAAGCTATTAAAAATTCGAACATAAATATCGATACTGTTGATAAGACAAAGATTGGTGTTATCTGGGGTTCCGGGATTGGCGGAATAAAAACCTTTTCCGATGAAATTAAAAGTTTTGTTGAAGGCAATGGAATACCTAGATTTAGTCCATATTTTATTCCAAAAATGATTGCAGATATTGCTGCTGGAATTATATCCATTAAATATGGATTTCAAGGTCCTAATTTTGCTACTGTTTCTGCATGTGCATCATCCGCTCATGCCATTATTGATGCATTTAATTATATTAGGCTAGGAAAAGCTGATATGTTTGTTTGTGGAGGTTCTGAAGCATCTATTCATCCTGCTGGAGTTGGTGGATTTAATGCGCTTAAGGCGTTATCAACAAATAATGAAACCCCCGCAAAAGCCTCCAGACCATTTGATGTTAATAGGGATGGGTTTGTACTTGGAGAGGGTGCAGGGGCATTAATTTTAGAAAATTATGAATCAGCTTTAAAGCGCAATGCAAATATTTACGCTGAAATTATTGGGGGTGGTATGTCGGCAGACGCTCATCATATCACAGCTCCGCATCCTGAAGGAGTCGGGGCAATTTCTGTTATGAATAGTTGCTTGCTTGATGCAAAAATAGATCCTAAAAAAATTGATTACATTAATGTCCACGGCACATCAACACCGCTAGGTGATTTGTCAGAAATGAAAGCTATACATCATGTTTTTAAAGATAGTATTTACGACCTAAGTATCAGTTCAACAAAATCTATGACGGGTCACCTTTTAGGTGCTGCAGGGGCGATAGAGAGCATTGCCTGCATATTAGCTATGAAAAATCACACTGTTCCCCCAACGATCAACTTAAATGAATTAGATCCAATGCTAGATAAAAAAGTTGATTATACTGCCAATCAAGCAAAATCTAAAACAATAAATTATTCACTGTGTAATACTTTTGGTTTTGGTGGGCATAATGCATCTATTGCATTTAAATCTTTATAAAGATTATTGTAAATATGAGTAAACTGCAAGTTTATTATGATTTAAATTATACGTTAATTGCTATTCGGTCGCAAATACAAGACTATCAAATTGCATATTTTCTTAATAAATCTCCTTTTTTTGCATTTAAACGAATGTCAAAAGATATTAGTTTTATAATTAATAATACGACGATTTATTTCTCTACTTTTTATGACTATGACAATGATCTTAAACGAGATAGTTTTTTAATACAGAATAAATCCATTTATAATTCTGAATCTATTGGATATAATGAATTGTTTTTTAAAAAAATTATAAGCAATACTGCTTTTCTTGTCCCTGAATTGAAACAATTTGATTATTTTATAAAGTTAGCAGGTGTTTGGAAAAAAAACGACCTTTCTAAATTGAAAGAGTGTTTAAGTAGGATGCCAATTATTGAATCGGAAACAAGTATTAATTTAAATAAAATACCCTCCGCTAAGAACTTAGTTATATAAATTTATTATGATAGAACGTAAATACCGACTGAAGAGAACAAAAATTGTAGGTACAATTGGACCAGCTTCTCAAGCCAAAAAGAAAATAAAAAAAATGATTCAGGCAGGTCTAAATGTCTGTAGAATAAATTTTTCACATTCGAACCATGAAGATGCTCTAAAAATTATTAAAACTGTTCGGGAATTAAATACCGAACTTCCATCTCATGTAGCAATCATGGGAGATTTAAGAGGACCCAAGTTAAGAATTGGAACCGCCTGTGAAAATACAGAATTAATTAAAGGCAATTTAATTGCTGTGATGGGGGAGTCTGGTGACTCTAATCAAAGTAATATATTTGTTAACTACCCCGAGATTATTAACGATGTACGATTGGGTGAAAAAATACTTATTGATGATGGTAAAATTGTATTACGAATAATTAACACTGAAAGTTCGAAAGTAATGTGCGAAGTTTTACAGGGTGGAATTTTACTTTCAAACAAGGGTGTAAACCTCCCAAATACAAAAATATCTTTGCCTACAATTACCCAAAAAGATAAGCAAGACCTGTTGTTTTGTATTGAAAATAATATCGAATGGGTCGCGCTATCCTTTGTAAGAAGTGGTTCAGATATAATAAGTTTAAAAAACTTAATTCGAGATAATAATGGTAAGTGTAGAGTTATAGCCAAAATAGAAAAGCCCGAAGCTATTAAAAATTTAAACTCAATTGTTAAAAATTCAGATGCCTTAATGGTCGCGAGGGGTGACTTAGGTGTTGAACTGCCTACACAAAAAGTTCCTGTTTTACAAAAAAAAATTGTTCGAACAGCAAGAAGAAATGCTAAACCCGTAATTATTGCAACACAGGTTATGGATAGTATGACATCTAGCTTGTTACCAACTCGAGCTGAAACAAATGATGCGGCAAATGCAGTTTTTGATGGGGCAGATGCACTAATGCTATCCGGAGAAACATCTGTTGGAAAATACCCAACAAGAGTTGTTCGAACTATCTCTAAAATTATTTTAGATGTTGAGGCGTCGGATGAAAATAAAGATTTTAAAAAATTATTGCCTCGTAAATCTAATAAAAGATACATTTCTGATTGTATTTGTTACCAAGCTTCTGAAATTGCAAATCAAGTTGAGGCTAAAGCTATATTGGCATTTACAGCCTCTGGATACAATGCTCAAAAAGTTTCATCTAATCGTTCCAATGCGCATATTTGCGTGTTTACACATAACCGACAGATACTAAATACTCTTAGCCTTGTTTGGGGTGTAATTGGTTTTTATTACAATAACTTAGAAAGTACCGATAATACAATAAAAGAAACTCAATTAATATTGCAAAATGAAAAAATTATAAAAACCGGTGACTTTGTAATAAATATAGCAAGTGTTCCTATAAAAGAAACGGGCATGACTAATATGATGAAACTTGCAAAAATTAATTAACTTGAAATTGTTTCAGAAATCTTAAGTCGTTTTCAAAAAACAACCTTAAATCATCAATTTGATGTAATAACATCGTTATTCTCTCGATGCCCATCCCAAATGCAAAGCCAGAAAATTTAGTGGGATCAATATTTGCATTTTCAAGAACATTAGGATCAACCATGCCACAGCCCATAATTTCTAACCAACCTGTTCCTTTGGTTATGCGGTAATCTGTTTCTGTCTTTAACCCCCAATAAATATCTACTTCTGCGCTTGGCTCAGTAAATGGGAAAAAAGACGGTCTAAACCTAGTTTTAACCTCTTTCCCAAATATACTTTCCACAAAGTATGCAATCATTTTCTTTAAATCTGAAAAACTAACATCTTTGTCAATATATAAGCCTTCTATTTGGTGAAAAATACAATGTGCTCTTGATGAAATATCTTCCTTTCTGTAAACTCTTCCAGGAGATATAATTCTAATTGGTGGAGTGTTCTCTTTCATGTATCTTATTTGAACTGAGGAAGTGTGTGTTCGCAACAATACATCTGGATCTATTTTAATAAAAAATGTATCCTGCATATCTCTTGCAGGATGATCCTTTGGCATGTTTAAGGCTGAAAAATTATGCCAATCATCTTCTATTTCTGGACCCTCTGAAAGGCCAAACCCCACTTTTTTAAAAACACTAATAATTTGATCTTGTACTTTCGTAAGTGGATGTGTTGCCCCAACTTGATCATAGATAGCGGGCATTGTTAAATCAATTTTGGATTGTTCTTTTTTCGTGTTTTCTGATTTTTGCAGACTTTTCAATTTACCCAAGGCCATAACCTTAAGTTGATTTAATAATTTTCCAACTTCTTTTTTTTCAGAATTTGGTAAAGCCTTAAATTCATTAAAAAGATCGTTTAAAATTCCCTTTTTACTTAAATACACTTTTTGAAAATTTATAGCATCTTCATTACTATGAATAATAGTATTATTTACATCATTTATTGTTTTATTTAATTTTTCCTGCATTTATATATATATTTGCTAGTAACCAAATTTACATTATATTAAAATAATTGTTGGTATGTTGATACAGAAATTACATAAATTGCTACTCATTATTTCGCTTTTGTTTATGGCTCAGTGTTATAAGGCTCCTATTTTTGAATTAAATATTACCATTCAAGACCAAGACTTTAATCCTGTTGCTAATAGTACCGTAAGAATCACAATAACTGACCCTGAAACAGGAGATATTATTCCAAATGATTTAGATGAAGAGAGTTTCATAGAAATAACTGGGACGGATGGTTCATGTAGTTTTTCTTTTGAAAAGAAAGCTTTTGTTACTATTCAGGCATGTGTATCCTCTTCAGAATCCAATAATCCTTTTTCATGCCAAGAAGCGTATGCTTATCTAGAAGAAAATGAAACTGTTTCCAAGACTTTAATGATTGTTGATGGTGACTGTGATTATTGTTCTTTTTAAAAATCTACTCCAGCTTCTGAAAAATATAAAATTGCAGATTCTTTAATTAATTCCGTTTGTTCATCTGGGTTTAATTTAGGTAATTTCGAATTTGTTTTCCAATGAGGCCAGCCATCTTCATCGCGACCTAAAAATTCATAATAACCATATTTGCTTAATAATTTACAAATTGCAATGTGTAGTAGATTTAATTTATCTTCCTTCGAAAATTCTTTATATCCTTTTCCTAGCTCATTTAGGCCAATTAAAAAAAGAATTGCTTGTAAATCTAAAATATTTCCATCTCCAAAATGTTTACTTACAAACGTTACTAATGAATCCCAATTTTCGTGTTTTTTAACAGTTTGATTATTTTTCATTTTATTATTTTATTTAAGCGATTCTAAACCTGCAATACCTGGTAAATTCTCATTTTTAAAAAAATCTAACATAGCCCCCCCCCCAGTTGACAAATAAGAAAAACTTTTTTTATGTCCAAATCTCGTTATGTCCGAAACTGTATCTCCTCCCCCAATTAAACTATAGCATCCATTTTGTGTTCTCTTTTTAACATGTTCTGCTAAACGTTTTGTTCCATTAGAAAACTCTTTTATTTCAGATATTCCCATTGGACCATTCCACATAATTAAATTAGATTTACTTATGATTTCATTAAAGCTCTCTAAGCTTTTAGGTCCAATATCAACGCCTAAAAATTCATCAGGAATATTATAAATATCTGTTATTTTCAAATTAGATTTGTTATCTATATTATTAGTTATTAAGCAGTCTTTTGGAAATATAATTTGTGTCTTGCTATCTGCTGACTCTTTTAAAAATGATTCAACAATATTTAGCTCCTTGTCTTCACAAATTGAATTTCCTATTTTGCCTCCAAGATATTTAATAAAGGGGAAAGCCATGCCTCCTCCAATAATAATATTATCTGCAATATCTAAGAAGGTTTTTAAAAGATGGATTTTTGACCCTATTTTTGACCCCCCCACAATTATTGTATATGGATTAATAACATTATTTTTTAATTTTTTTAATTGTGTTAACTCTGTTTCTAACAAGAACCCTTTAAAAATTTTGTTTGTAAAAAATGCATGAATCCCAGACGTAGATGCGTGAGCCCTATGACAAACCCCAAAAGCATCATTAACATATATATTTCCATACCTTGATAGTTTTTTGCAAAAATTGATATCATTTTCTAATTCCCCTTTGTAAAATCTTAAATTCTCTAATAAGCCTACTTTTCCGGGACCTATATTTTCAATATTCTCTTTATCAATATCCTTTAAAAAAATAATTTCTCTGTTTAACAATTTCTCTAAGGGTTTAATTAATGATTTTAACGATAGTGTTGTGTCTTTTCCTTTTGGTCTCCCCAGATGGGACATTAACACAATTTGACACTTATTTTTTAATAAGTAATTAATTGTTGGCAATGTGGCTTCTATTCTAGTTAGGTCCATAATCATTCCGTTTTTAATTGGAACATTATAATCTACTCGCATTAAAACTTTTTGTGATTCTATCATATTTTAATCCATCTTAATTTTTATTTTTTTGCAAACTCCCCAATAAAGATATCCATTTTTAATTAATGTATTTTGTACATTTAAGTTAATGTATTTTAAAAGTATCCTTGGAAATAAAAATATAAAAAGCTTTCTATTAAAGGAGGTTGCGTTAAACCGGATTCCTCATGCTCAATTATTTACAGGAGCAAAAGGTAGCGGGAAACTAGCCATGGCATTAGCCTTCACAACATATTTGTTCTGTAAAAAAAGAACAAATAATGATTCTTGTGGAAAATGTGATAGTTGTGTAAAAATGTTCAAGCTAACTCATCCTGATTTGCATTTTGTATATCCAACCATTTCTCCTGCTAGTAAAAACACTAAAAAAATAATTTCGGAAAGCAAAAAAAGATTTCCAGAATTTCAAAACGCGCTGATTAACAACCCTTATCTCAGGCTTGAAAATTGGGAACAAGCAATGGGCGGTAAAAATAAAAAATCTGGTATTAGAAAAAGTGACACGCTGGTTATGTGTAAAATGGCGACACTTAAACCTTATGCCGGAATATTTAAAGTCTTTATTGTATGGTGTGCTGAAAAAATGAACGAAGAGGCAAGCAATGCTTTTCTTAAGAGCCTTGAGGAGCCCGGTCTTAATACAATATTTATATTGATTTCTAATTATCCTGAAAAACTCATGCAAACAATTCAATCAAGACTGCAGGTTAAAAGTTTTAATTCAATAAGTTCTGATTTAATTATTGATAATATGGTTGAAAAATATCCAGATTTAGATTTTAATTTTATCAAAGAATCTGTATTAACAGGTGAGAATAACTATAGTCTTATTATTGATAAATTAGATGGTAATCTAAATGATTCACATGCTTATAAACTTTTTGTTGAATGGATAAGGTTGTGTTTTTTGTCGATTAACGGAAAATCTAAATTCATAGATCCAGAAACAAATCAAAATAAAAGTGTTATTCCAGAGTTAATTAATTGGTGTGAAAAAATTGATAAATTAGAACGAGATTTACAAATTGATTTTCTTTTCAAGGCTTCAGATATTTTTCGACTAAGTTTTTTATTAAATTATCAGGAAAATGAATCTAAAACATCTATTTTAAATAGATTGAATTTTAATACTGCAAATTTTTCGAAGCACGTCCAGAATTACAACATCTTTGATATTTTCAAGTTATTAAATAACACTCTATATTATTTAAATAGGTATGCTCATTCAAAAATATTATTTTTAGATTTATCGTTTTCTTTAGGAAAATTATTACATGACAAAAAATAACTCTCTATATTAAAAATTATTTTAAAATGAACCCTATTTACTTTATTCAACTTAATGTCTTGGTCGTTTTTTTCTTAGTCTTTTTTGGGTGTAACAATAATACTAATTATCTCCATGATTTTGACAAAAACAATTGGAACTTTAAAGATACCGTTGCCTTTAAATTTAATATCCCGGACTCATCTGAGACTAAACATATTACATTTTTTTTAAGAAATACTTTAGAATATCCTTATCAAAATATTTTCTTAATGACAACGATATCACATAAAGGAAGCATTGTTCAAAATGATACAGCTGAATACATGATCGCTGATAAATTTGGAAAGTGGTTAGGACGTGGGTTTGGAGAGAATCGGGACAATTATTTTATTTTTAATGAAAAAATGTCTTTTGAAAACTCTGGAGAATATGTAATCACAATAGGGCATGGGATGCGAAAAAACCCGCTAGTTGGAATAAATAAAATAGGTCTTAAAATTCAATAATATGAATGTTAAAAATAATCTTATTTTGACAAAAAAATTAGTTCTATATTTTTTACCCGTATTTTTTTTAAGCCCCATTTTCATAATTGTCGGATGTTTGTTTTTAGCTGGAAGTGGCGCATGGGGCCCTTTACCAGATTTTAAACAATTAGAAAACCCGGAAACTAATTTAGCTACTGAAATTATTTCTTCGGACAAGAAAATTTTAGGTAGTTTTTTTTACGAAAATCGAACACATGTTAACTATGATGACTTGTCCGTTGATTTAATAAATGCATTGGTTGCTACAGAAGATGAACGATTCTTTAGCCATTCGGGGATCGACTTTATTGCACTAGTAAGAGTTCTAAGAGGTGTTTTGACCGGAAATAAGAATTTAGGAGGAGGTAGTACAATAACTCAACAATTAGCAAAAATGTTTTTTTCTAAAAGACCTTCCTCAAAATTAGATCGTATAAAACAAAAATTTAAAGAATGGATTATTGCTACTCGAATTGAGAGACAATACTCTAAGCAGGAAATAATTGCAATGTATTTAAACCGTTTTGACTTTTTAAATTTAGCTGTTGGAATAAAATCTGCTGCTAGTATTTATTTTAATACAACACCTCAAAATTTAACCATTGAACAATCCGCAACATTAATAGGCATGGCGAAAAACCCCTCCCTTTATAACCCGTTGAGAAGACTAGAAAAAACTACAACTAGACGAAATATTGTTTTAAATCAAATGGTCAAAAATAAATACTTGGACAACGATGTTAGAGACTCTTTAGTCGCTATGCCAATTATTTTAAACTATAAAAAAGCCGATCACAATGAAGGTATTGCTACATATTTTCGAGAAAAACTAAGGGCATTTATGACAGACTGGGCGAAAAAATATGGTGAAAAAACGGGTGAAAAATATAATATATATAAAGATGGGTTGAAAATTTATACAACTATTGATTCTGAAATGCAAGAGTATGCTGAAAGCTCTATGAAAGAGCACCTTAAAAATCTGCAAAATAAATTCTATAAACATTGGGAGGGGATTGAAAATGCTCCTTATGATACAAGTTGGCGAGTAGGCCAAATAGATACTTTAATATTATTGCCAGCAATTAAACGCTCTGAGCGCTATCGAAAAATTAAAAAAAATAAACTTTCCGATGAAAGATTACTTGAAATTTTTAATGACCCCGTTGAAATGAGTATCTTTTCATGGGATGGTTTAAGAGATACTGTAATTAGTCCTTTAGACTCTATAAAATACTATAATTATTTTCTGCACTCTGGCCTAGTTTCAATAGAGCCAGCAACTGGACATGTCAAGGCTTGGGTTGGAGGAATTAATCATGAGCAATTTAAATATGATCATGTTGCTGAAGGGAAGAGGCAGGTGGGATCGACCTTTAAGCCATTTGTATACGCAACCGCCATTGACCAATTTAAATACTCCCCATGTTTTAAGGTTCCTAATATTCAAGTAATATTTGAAAAAGAAAAGTGGGGTCTTGACGAGGATTACATTCCTGAAAATGCAAATAAAAAATATGGTGGAGAGTTTACACTAATTGAAGGACTTGCAAAATCAAAAAATACTGTTTCAGCTTATTTAATGAGTCGAGTAAAGCCTCGAAAGGTTATTAATTTAGCTAGAAAAATGGGGTTAAGTAGTTATCTGCCCGCCGTTCCATCTTTATGTTTAGGAACAGCTGAAGTCTCTTTATTGGAAATGACTGGGGCATATGCTACATTTGCTAATGAGGGTATGCATATAACGCCTTCTTTTATACATCGTATTGAAGATAAAAATGGTGTAGTATTAGAAACTTTTTCAAATACTCCTGTAGAAGTGTTAAGTCAAGAAAAAAATTATATTATGGTTAATTTGCTTGAGGGAGTAATTAATAGGGGCTCTGGTGCTCGATTAAGATGGAAATATGGCTTTAATAACCCTATTGCTGGTAAAACAGGTACAACCCAAAATCACTCTGATGGCTGGTTTATTGCATTTGTACCTAACTTAGTAACTGGCGTTTGGACGGGAGCAGATAATAGATCTGTTAGATTTAGGGATTTACATTTAGGGCAAGGGGCTGAAATGGCTTTACCAATATGGGGAGAATACATGCAAAAGATTTATAATAGCCCTCGATTAAATGTATCTAATGAGGCATTCCCTTTTCCAGAAAACGGAGTCTCTGTTACATTAAATTGCGATAAAGAAAAAGAATTTAATAATGATGATGAATTTTAATTATGAATAAAGTATTTAAAAACGCTGATGAAGCAATTTTCGATGTTGAAAATAATAACACTATTATGTTGGGTGGGTTTGGTTTATGTGGCATTCCTGAAAATTTAATTTCTGCTTTAGTTAAAAAGGGCTCCAATGGTTTAACTTGTATATCAAATAATGCGGGAGTTGATGATTTTGGAATAGGCTTGTTGTTAAAAACTCGACAGGTAAAAAAAATGATCTCATCATATGTTGGAGAAAATGCCGAATTTGAAAGACAATTATTAAGCGGGGAATTAGCCGTAGACTTAATCCCTCAGGGCACATTGGCAGAAAGATGTCGTGCTGCCGGCGCAGGGATACCTGCTTTCTATACTCCTGCAGGAGTTGGGACAGAAATAGCTGAAAATAAAGAAGTTAAAATTTTTAACAATCAAGAATACTTGCTAGAATATGCTTTTGAATCAGACTTTGCATTTGTAAAGGCTTGGAAAGGTGATCATTTGGGAAATTTAATCTACCGAGGAACTGCACGAAACTTTAACCCAATGATGGCTGCGGCGGGAAAAATAACAATTGTAGAAGTTGAAGAATTAGTGCCAACAGGAACCTTAGATCCAAATCACATTCATACCCCAAGCGTATATGTGGATAGAATATTTGAGGGAAAAAACTATGAAAAACGGATTGAAAAAATGACAATACAATAAATTTATACTATGGCATTAACAAAATTTGAAATTGCACAAAGAATTGCTAAAGAATTAAAAAATGGATACTATGTAAACCTAGGGATTGGTATTCCAACATTAATTTCTAATTATATACCTAATGACATCTCTGTAATTATGCAATCTGAAAATGGTTTATTGGGGATGGGGCCTTTTCCTAAAAAGGAAAATGTAGACGCTGACTTAATTAATGCCGGGAAAGAGACCATCACCACTTTAGATGGATCTTCTTTGTTTGATTCTGCTGAAAGTTTTGCAATGATTCGTAGAGGACGTGTTAATTTAACTGTTTTAGGCGCAATGGAAGTTTCCCAAAATGGTGATATTTCAAATTGGAAAATTCCGGGAAAAATGGTGAAAGGAATGGGTGGAGCTATGGATCTTGTAGCTTCGGCAAAAAACATAATCGTTGCTATGATGCACACTAATAAACAGGGTGAATCTAAATTGCTTTCAAATTGTACTCTGCCAATTACTGGAATAAAGTGTGTAAAAAAAGTTGTAACTAATTTAGCTGTAATTGATGTTGTTAATAGTCAGTTTGTACTAAAGGAGCGTGCGCCAGGAGTAACCACACAAGAAATTGTAAGTGCAACTGAAGGAGATCTTTTAGTTCCTGAATTTGTCCCTGAAATGAATTGCTGATATATGAAAATTATTTCCTATAATATAAATGGTATTCGTGCAGCTATGCGAAAAGGATTAATTAATTGGCTAAAATCATATAGTCCGGATGTAGTCTGTTTTCAGGAAATTAAAGCCAATCATGACCAGTTTGATGTATCTGAGTTTGAACAATTGGGTTATAATTGCTACTGGCACTCTGCACAAAAAAAGGGTTATAGCGGTGTTGCAATACTATCTAAAATTAAGCCCAATAATATTATTTATGGCTGTGGCGTTGAAAAATTTGATTGTGAAGGAAGAGTTATAACTGCAGAATTTAATAACATTAGTGTTTTGTCTTGCTACTTTCCTTCCGGTACAAGTGGCCAAGAACGACAAGCTTTTAAAATAGAATTTTTAAATTTCTTTTATAAATTTATTGAAGCACAAAAAAACACTAGACATTTGCTGGTTTGTGGAGATTATAATATCTGTCACAAAGCTATTGATATACATAATCCTATTAGAAATAAAAACACGTCTGGATTTCTTCCGGAGGAAAGAAATTGGATCACCAATTTTTTAAATTTAGGATTTGTCGACACTTTCCGAATATTAAACCCTCAGCCACATTATTATTCTTGGTGGAGCTATCGTGCACAATCAAGAAAAAACAACAAAGGTTGGAGAATTGACTATCATATGTTAAGCGAAGATATAAAACAAAATATTAAAAAAGCTGATATATTAAGCGAAGTCTACCACTCTGATCATTGTCCGATTTTATTAGAGATATATTAAGGACATGGCACTTCTTCCCCCAGGCTTAGAACCATAGATAAATTAAAACTCAACTGAACAGCATAACATGTTCCTGTTCCGTCGTCAATAGTTAAATTGTTCAAATTAAAGTGAGTAGGAGTCTCTCCTTGTTCACCAACTAAATTATTTAAAAAATCTTGTTCTGATCCGGTGTTTCCTTCGTTTAGCCAAATTTCATATGCGCTCATGCCAGTCATCCCTGTTTGTCCGGGAGGTCCTTGCTGTAAAAAGGTGAAAAAATCATTGATGGTTCCTGGATTGCCATCAAGGTCTCCGTCACTTGAATTATTACCCTGATTTAACCAAAACTGATACGTATTTTGACCTAGCATAAATTCATCTATCGTACCCCCTTCATTGTCTGGTATTCCATCTGCATTGCTATCAATTGTTAACCAAACTTCATATGCGCTCATGCCGGGAGCACCATCTTCCCCGTCTTCCCCGTCTTCCCCGTCTTCCCCGGGTATGCCTTGTATCCCCGATGGGCCTGTGTTTCCTTGAGGACCCATAGGGCCTGTGGGACCTGAAGGACCCATTTCACCTGGCAAGCCTTGCGGGCCTGGATTTCCCGGATTTTCACTAGACTCGGCAAATAATGCATATGGGACACTTCTAAGCTGCGTTGACCCAATAATTAAGTAGTCAGTTTCTGAATTTGATGATGATGTTTCTGCAATTCCTATAGTCAAAAAGTGAGTATGATTACCCCAATCTATATCTGAAAAACTAGATGTCGGTGTTGGTTGTCCTCCGCCAATAGCTAAATTTACAAGACCTATGGCGTTCGTTGTAACAGAAAAATGTTCTTCCCTGTAAACTGGAAAATTATCAGGGCTATCGGCAGATATACTTGCTGAAATATTAATTGTTTCATTAACTCGGGGTTGCCAGTTAGCGTCTCTTATGACTGTCTGGTAAGAAAATGTGTGTGGAGCCTGTGCTTCACAAAGTAATGTTAAGAACATTAAACAAACGCTAAATATATTTTTCATATTAATTGAGTTTTTGTATTTGATAAACTTGTTTTTGATTGTTAGTTATTAAAATCTCTAAAAAATAAACCCCTGATGTTAAGTTTTTTAAGTCAAGAGAGTAATTATTATTGATTTTTATATTAACCTGACTATAAACAACACTCCCCTTTATATCTTTTAGATTTATATCTACATCATTATTTAAATCACTATTAATGTATAAAATATCCGGACTGGGATTGGGATAAATCATTATTTTATAATTGTCTATAGCTGGAATCAATGTTGTTATTTGGTAATTGCTTTCTTGGTGAAAGCCTTGCGTGAGAATAATATCTTGTGGTGTATGTGTATCTATTGCTATTTCTCCAACAGAAAAACATAAATTATAATTATCCGTGATCCATTCGCCACCTGAGTTAGAAATTAAAAACGGGCTATTAATAATATCTGTTTGCGCACAAATCATTTGCGAAAAAATTAAAACTATAGTTAATACCCTCATAAAAATCATTCCTTAATAAAACTCTTTGTCAACAATCCGGCCTCTGATTGTATATTAACAAAATATGTGCCTGGTGACAACGAAGAAATATCTAATTTAACACTATTTGCTTCTGATTGAAAATTTTCATTCAAAATTATATCAATAATCCTTCCTTTACTATCATATAATTTTACATTTAAATTATTTTGATGTTTATGGGCATAGCTTATCTCTATTTGATCCTGTGCAGGATTTGGGAATATGTCAAAAAGCGGGTTTGTGTTCTCTAAAATGCTGGTTGTTTGCTCAATCCCTAAATAAATGTTTTCATCCCCCTCTTGATAAGGTACATAGTAAATAGGGCAAAAAAACATTTCATCCGTTGTCAACTCCCCCCATCCCATATTAAAATCATTAGTATTGTCATATGTTGCAATAGCTTCAATTCGTGAGCCCGCTGGAATATGCTGCATGTATTCTGGGTAATAAAAGCCCTGCCAATCAAAATCCCAATTTGGTATTTTAATAATAGGCAGCGTCTCTCCGACTGGAGTTTCAGCATAAACTTCCCAAGATTTTCCCATTAAGTGAGAGTGAGGCAAAATTCCTAAAAGACTCCAATCTTCTGGTACTTCACAGTTCTGCTCCCCATAAAAACCTGTTGGTTGTCCAAATTGATAAATTTCTCCCGGACCATATAAGTCCGCAAATGACCCTGAGAAATTTAAACACGCCTCGATCTGTGTCTCCGTATTTGCCGGAATATCTATATCTAATCTAAGCCACATTTTCATTTGAACTTCTCTCTCAACTTCAGACGCTGGTTTTGTGAAAATATTTATTGATGACCTGTCCCATTCATTCACAGACGATGGGGCATAATGAATCTGACACAATAGGTCCGCGCCAGCTGGTATTTTCATGCCCAATTCACCATTCCAAACCACAGGATTCATTCCAGGAGCATACCCTCCTAAAAAAACATAATCATTTGGGCTTACACCCTCAAGATTAAAACCTCCAAAAGCTTCATAGCCCAAAACGTCTGGTGATTCTGCATCTTGCTGCGCTCCAGTTCCCGTAACGTCTACCATCATAAGAGCATGGTGAACAGCCTCTCTGTTGTCAGGTCTAAATTCAATTGCCTTAATATAAGTGTCCTCTGTAAATCCCGTGGGAAATACAAATACTCTATAATCATCCTGGTTATTGCCTTCAATAAAATACTCTTCTTCTAGTTGAAAAACAAAGTCCGGCTCTCCTATTGCAGAACCCTCTGTAAAAATAGGCATTTCCGATTCTAATTCTGGATCTCCCTCTGGAAGACCTTGTGAAACCCATTCGCCTATTAAGTTCTTTTCATTTTCTGTTAAAAACCTCTCGTCAAGCATGGAGTGAGAAGTATAGCCTGGATCTGGTGGCCATGGTGGCATGTAGTCATTTTGTGTAACATACTCTATCATCGAGCCCAAAGATGCAACCTCTTCATAAGATGTGAAGCTCATGGGGCCTGACTCGCCTAAACGATGACAAGATGTGCATTTGTTATATATAATTGGTGATATATCTTTTGTAAAAGTGACTTCGTTAGACTGACTAAAAACATAGCCACTTATTAAAATTAAAAAAATAAAAAATCTCATAATATTGTTCTTTAGTAATTAATAACACACCCTACTGCTGTAGTCTCTAACAAATTTATACTTTCTCCATCAACAATTTGGTGTAAAACGTTTATTAAATAATGTTCTGTTGGCGAACTCCATTGTCCAAGCTGCTGATAACTGTTATCAATCATGCCTCTATATACTAGCTCATTATTCGTCTCAACAAATACTTCGGGGGTAACAACTGGTTGATAATACTGAGTATATGAGCCGTGCTGATTATTAATATGATTATAGTCCAAGCTCACATTAAACGGGATGTCATATTTATTCATAAATTGAATTAAACTTTCCTCTGTTGAAAAAGAGTTGGGCGAAAAACCTCTAAATAAAATACTTTGATTTAACGTGTCACAAAAGTACCTGCTTGCCTCTCGAAGCGGACCACACATGTACTGAGCAATAGGGCAGTTCTCGTAAAGAAACACTGTAACGACGGCTAAGTTTGACGTTGGCTTTCCACAATGCAGTTCACAGTCTGAAATGGTTGCAAATGATCCATTAGAATCTTCAACACATCCACCAATATCTCCCAAGCAGATAAAACTGTTTGCTTTTTCTTTTTCACAACCAAGTGAAAAAAATAACATTAATAAAATTGATAAGCGCATCATAATAATACAAAAATAGTAAATTATTGGGGCTTGAGGGGGGCTTGGAAAAAGTAATGGCAACGAGCTGACGAGGAGATTTGAACTCCCGACCTCTTCCTTACCAAGGAAGTGCTCTACCCCTGAGCTACGTCAGCATAATATAATTATAGTAATATCTATTGGTATCAAATTTAATAATTTAAACTATATTGGCCCTTAATCGAAGTTCTCTTATGAAGCAAAAATATAGCTTGAGTTTTGTGAAAAATGCAATTATCGATGTCTTAAAAAGTCGCCCCGATAGCTTAAATCAAAAACAAATTGCTTGGGCAATAAATTTAAAAGGCAGCGAATATCAAAAATTAGTGTCACGTTCAATCAAAGAATTAAAAAAAAAGGGCACATTAAGCGAATTATCTAATTATAAATATCGCTATAATTATACTACAAATATAATAACTGGTATTGTTGACATAAACAAGTCTGGAAATGGATATGTTAAAACTGATTTATTTCAATCTGACGTTTTTGTTTCAAAAAAAAATATGTCCAACACTCTAAATAACGATTTAGTAAGTGTGCAAATAATAAAAAAATCTAATAAACGCGTTGAGGGTAAAATTATACAAATAAAAGAAAGGGGGCAGGTTCGATTTATTGGGATAATCGAGAGGTTTAATGATGATGGTTTTTTTATTCCTGAAGACAAAAAAATAAACACCCATTTTTTTGTTCCAAAAAAGAAACTTAATAACGCTAAAAATAAGGATCGAGTTATTTTAAAATTTACTGATTGGCCGTTATCTACAAAAAATCCTTTTGGAGAGGTGGTAAAAATTTTAAAAACCCAAACATCTTTAACAGAGGAGATTAAAAATAATATTGAGTTATTTAATATTCGCACAACCTTTAATTCTAAAATAGAGAAAGAATTATTAAAAATCACCAATAATATTAACGATGAAAGTGTAAAAAACCGCACCGATTTTCGAAAAGAAAAAACATTTACTATTGACCCTGATGATGCTAAAGACTTTGATGATGCTTTATCTATAAAAATAAACTCTGATTCAATAACTATCGGTATTCATATTGCAGACGTTTCTCACTATATCCCGGCTAATTCAGAGATTGATAAAGAGGCCGCTTTACGGGCCTTTTCTGTATATTTCCCCGGATTGGTAATACCAATGATTCCCGAAAAGCTATCTAATGAAATATGTTCCCTAAATCCTAATGAAGATAAATTATGTTTTTCTGTTGTTATTACAATTGATCCTAGGTCATACGATATTGCATCTCATTGGGTTGGTAAGACTATTATCAATTCTAACAAAAGATTTACATATGGTGAAGCCGAAAAAATCATTTTAGAAAATGTTCAGTCTGAATTTAGTACAGAAATTAAACTACTAAACAATATTGCTAAACATATGCGAGAAGAGCGAATCAAAAATGGATCTATAGATTTTGAAAGACGTGATACCTCTTTTATACTAGATAGTGACAATGAGCCAATAGACATTGTTGAAAAGCCAGCGCTATCCACACACAAATTAGTAGAAGAATTTATGTTATTAGCAAATAAAATTGTTGCTCAAAAATTAAGTAAAAAACACTTCTCTATATATCGAATACATGACCTTCCAAATAAGGAAAAAATAAATGACTTAATTGACTACCTTTCACAGCTTAAATTAAAAAATATTAATCTTAAAATTGATCATAAAAAATTTCCAAAAATAATAAACTTCTTATTAAAAAATAAAGAAATTAAAGATCAAAGAAATTGTGTTGAGAATCTAGTTTTAAGAGCAATGTCAAAGGCTAATTATAGTACAAAAAATATTGGTCACTATGGTTTAGGTTTTGAAAAATACACTCACTTTACATCACCAATAAGAAGATATGCTGACCTTCTAGTACATAGATTAATTGGCAATATAAATAACTGCACCCTTCCTGTGTTAAATGATCGTTGCGAGCATTTTTCAAGAACTGAAAAATCTTATTTAAACATTGAACGAAAAACTAATAAATTTATACAGCTTAAATTGCTCGAAAAATCTGTTGGAAAAATATTTAATGGCGTTATTACAGGGATTGTTAATTGGGGCATATACATTGATGTAGATGGATATCGGGGGGAAGGGCTTTTCCCTGTTAATAAGTTAAATAATAAAAAATACTATTACAATGATTCTCTTCATACTTTTATAGGGAGAAAAAGTGGGAAAAAATATATTTTGGGTCAAAAGTTGATAATAAAAATTTTGTCTATTAATTTATTTAAGCTTGAAATGGATCTAGAAATTGTTGAATAAATATTTATATATGAAAAACTATATGTGTTTTTTGTTTGTTTTTTTGTGTGGGTGCGCAAATATTGTTCCTCCCTCTGGTGGAGAAAAAGATACTGTCCCGCCAAAATTAATTTTTTCAAGCCCAGAAAATAAAAAAACTAATTTTTTAAGTAATGAAATAATTTTAAGATTTGATGAATATGTTCAAATTAAAAATTTGAATGAAATAAATCTTTCTCCTCCCTGTAAAAATAAAATTGAAGTTATTCAAAAAGGAAAAGAATTGAGACTTTTGTTAAACTGTGTTCTAGATAGTGAAACTACATATACAATTAATTTTGGCAACTCCATTGTTGACCTCAACGAAGGAAATGTGTTAAAAAATTTTAAATATATTTTTTCTACAGGATTTAAAATTGATTCTTTAAAATTAATTGGTGCAACTTATGATTTATACTCTTCTGAAATTATCCCAAACTCACTCGTCGGGCTGTATCAGCACGCGGACTCATTAAATCCATATTATTATACTTTTTCAGAAAAAGATGGTCATTTTGAAATAAATAATATAAAGTCTGGAGTTTATTTATTATACGCTATAGTAGACAAGAATGGTAATTTGAAACATGATCAGGGAGAATTAATATCATTTCCTAAAACAATAGAAAATTTTAACACTGATTTGCAGCTAAGTCTTTTTAATGAGCGAGCCTCATTTAATATCTTAAATGTAGAAAATACAAGCTATAGTTCAATCGCATTTAATCACACTTCTGTTAAAGACTCAATTAAAATACTTAATTCAAAAGGCATTTGGAAAAGAGGCGAAACAAAATCTGAATTTTGGTTTAAAAATGGTTCTAATAATATTAAGTATCAACTTGGAAGCACAATTGATTCTATTGAGATATATAATACTGACACCATTCCTCTAAAGCTACATGGCTCCGTTGATTTTCATAAATTAAATAAATACGCTGTAGTTAACTGTAATAAACCAATAAGCGCTGTTGATCCCAAGCTATTTAAATGGCATGCCCAAGTTGATTGTGTTGATGTTAATTTAATCGATGCATTTAGTATTAAAATCCCTGTATTTGATGAAAATAATTCTCGCGAATTAATTATACCGTCTGGTGCCATAAAAACAATTTTTGATGAAGAAAATGATTCAGTGGTGTTTAATTTTGATTTCAATAGGAGCAATTACGCTATCCTAAATATTAAGCACTTTAATCCTCTAAATAAAACTATTGTGGAAATTTTTAAAGAAACCGAAACTAGTTATAAAAAATTAATAGTCGACACAATTACATCTTTTAACTACATTAAACCTGGAACATATAGTGTTCGATTATTTCAGGATATAAATAATGATGGTGCTTGGAGTGCTGGCTCTATTTCTAAAAATATAAAACCTGAACCTATACAAATATATCCTCAGCAAATTAGCCTAAAAGCAAACTGGGAACTAGATATAGAGCTGCAAGATTAATATATATTGTTTTGCGCTTATTTTTTATAATTACCACTCATTATCTTGTTTTATAGTTATTTGTATTTTAAATTAGATTTATTGAAAAATAATATTTATGCAATCTTCGATAGTTAAAAAAGTTTTAATGGCCTTGTCTGGCATTTTTTTAATGATTTTTTTACTACAACATTTATCTATTAATTTAACATCTCTGATTCCTGATAATGGCAAAACATTTAATACAATATCTCACTTTATGGGATATAACCCTCTCGTACAGTTTGTTTTGCAGCCGATACTTATTTTTGGTGTTTTTTTCCACTTTATAATGGGGCTCGTTTTAGAATATGAAAACCGTGCTGCCAGAAAACAAAAATATGTTTATTCAAATACACGTAGCTCCTGGATTTCAAGAAATATGATTATAACTGGATTAGTAATACTATCATTTCTCATGCTACACTTTTATGACTTTTGGGTACCAGAAATACAATATAAATATATCGATCACGGTGTTCACAATTCTTCTAAATACTTTCATGAATTACAAGAAAAGTTTCATGGACAAACATTGCGAACGATCCTTTATTGTGTCTCATTTATTTTGCTTGGCCTTCATTTAAATCATGGTCTTTCTTCCTCTGCTCAGTCGGTTGGTGCTGTTAAAAAAGAAAATGGTCGCATACGATTACTTGCAAATATTTATTCTATTTCAATTACATCTGGATTCATTATAGTTGCTTTATATCATTATTTCGTTTAGACTCTGTCTTTATTTTAATCTGTTAAAATGGGATTTTCCGCACCCTATTTAGAACTGGTCAAAATAAGACAATGATGGACATTTATTATAATTTTTTCTTTAGCAATCAATAATAAATTATTATATTTGGACCATATTAGACAAATATGGACAATAAAGGACAAATGTTAAGTATCAAAGAGCTAGCAGATATGCTCAACGTGTCTCAAAAAACAATAAGAAGACATATTAATTCGGGCAAAATAAAGTCTGTTAAGCTGGGTGGCGTTCATAGAATTTCAAGAGAAGAGGTTTCAACAATTCTTGAGGGAGAAGAGATTATAGAAGATCAAATAATTAATAGTGGTCCGGCGCAGGAATTCCCCTTTCCAAGCAAAGTGCCAAGCGGGGAGCTTAAAAATAAATGGAGCAACCACAAGGGCACAATAAACTTAGTAAGTCCTGCTAATAAAAGAAATATTGATGTGATTGTAGTTGGAACAGGGCTTGCTGGAGCTTCGGCATCTGCAACTCTAGCTGAGCTTGGCTATAACGTAAAGGCTTTTTGTTTTCAAGACTCTCCAAGAAGAGCCCACTCTATCGCGGCTCAAGGTGGCATTAATGCATCAAAAAATTATCAAGGTGATGGTGATTCTGACTACAGACTGTTTTATGACACCATAAAAGGAGGGGATTACAGATCAAGAGAGGGGAATGTTTATCGACTTGCGGAGGTTTCGGCAAACATAATTGATCAGTGTGTTGCCCAAGGTGTTCCTTTTGCAAGAGATTATGGTGGCCTTCTAGACAATAGATCTTTTGGTGGAGTCTTGGTTTCAAGAACATTTTATGCCAAGGGCCAAACCGGACAACAACTATTGCTTGGCGCATACTCGGCGTTAAACCGTCAAATAAATAGAGGCAAAGTTGAAATGTTCTCTAGACACGAGATGATGGACCTGGTTATTAAAGACGGAAAAGCACGAGGGATTATTTCACGCAATCTTATTAATGGAAAAATAGAACGACATGGAGCACATGCAGTTGTTATCGCAAGCGGTGGTTATGGAAATGTTTTTTATCTTTCAACAAATGCCATGGGCAGTAATGTAACTGCAAACTGGAAAGTTCATAAAAAGGGCGCTTTTTTTGCCAACCCCTGCTTCACTCAAATTCATCCAACATGTATCCCTGTTTCTGGCGATCATCAATCTAAGCTTACTCTGATGTCCGAGTCTTTACGGAATGATGGAAGGATCTGGGTGCCAAAGATAAAAGAAGACGCTGAAAAAATTAGAAAAAAAGAAATCAAACCAACTGAAATTGCTGAAGAAAATAGAGACTATTACCTAGAAAGGAGATATCCTGCATTTGGGAACTTAGTGCCCAGAGATGTTGCTTCAAGGGCAGCAAAAGAGCGTTGCGATGCGGGATATGGGGTAAATAAAACCGGACAAGCTGTTTATTTAGACTTTGCGGCTGCTATCGAAAGATATGGCGAAGAGAAAGCCGTGTCTTCAGGTCAAGATAAAAACAATCGTGAATTAGTAAAAAAACTTGGAAAAGAAATTATCAAAGCCAAATATGGGAACTTATTTCAAATGTATGAGAAGATAGTAGATGAAAATCCATACGAAACTCCTATGCAAATTTTTCCAGCAGTTCACTATACTATGGGTGGAATATGGGTGGACTATAACTTAATGACCACAATTCCTGGTTGTTTTGCAATTGGTGAAGCAAACTTTTCAGACCATGGTGCAAACAGGCTGGGCGCCTCAGCCCTAATGCAGGGTTTGGCTGACGGATATTTTGTTCTACCTTATACTGTCGGGGACTATTTAGCTAATGATATAAAAACTGGAAAGATTAACACAGACACTAAAGAGTTCGATGAGGCAGAATTAAGCGTCAAAGCTTTTATAAAAAAAATTATGTCTAATAAAAGTGGCAAATCTGTTGACTATTATCACAGGAAGCTTGGAAAAATAATGTGGGAGAAATGTGGAATGTCTAGAAACGCTAAAGACCTAAAGACTGCAATTAAAGAAATAAGGAAATTACGACACGATTTCTACGCAGGTGTTTTTGTGCCTGGCAGTGCTGACAACTATAATGAAGAACTTGTTAAAGCTGGTCGTGTATCTGATTTTTTAGAGCTTGGAGAACTCTTTGCAATAGACGCCCTGGAAAGAAACGAGTCTTGTGGCGGGCATTTCCGAGAAGAGTATCAAACTCCTGAGGGAGAGGCCCTAAGAAATGACGAAGAATTTACATTTGTTTCTTGTTGGGAGCACATGGGTAAAGATAATAGGCCAAAATTAAACAAGGAAGAACTTAAGTTCGATTCTGTTGAATTAAAATCTAGAAGCTATAAATAATATGGAATTACTACTAAAGATTTGGCGGCAAGCTAATGGTCAAAAAAAGGGATCGATGGTAAATTATGAAGTAAAAAACATAGAGCCTGACATGTCGTTTTTAGAAATGCTCGACATATTAAACCAAGGCCTTATTGAAACCGGTGAAGAGCCAGTTGCTTTTGATCATGATTGCAGAGAAGGTATTTGTGGGATGTGCTCTTTAGTTATTAATGGCTCTCCTCATGGCCCAGACAGAGGAACAACCACGTGTCAGCTGCATATGCGGAGATTTAAGTCTGGGGACACGATTTATATTGAACCTTTTAGAGGAACTGCTTTTCCTGTTGTAAAAGATCTTGTTGTTGACAGGTCGGCCTTTGACAGAATACAGCAATCTGGTGGATATGTGTCTATAAACACATCTGGCAATACGGTTGATGCAAATGCTGCCCCAATACCCAAGCCGGATGCAGATGAAGCTTTTAATGCTGCGGCTTGTATCGGTTGTGGGGCATGTGTTGCTGCATGCAAAAATTCATCAGCTATGTTGTTTGTGGGGGCAAAGGTTTCACAATATTCTCGTCTTCCCCAAGGCAAGGTTGAGGCAAAAGAACGTGTAATTAATATGGTGAAACAAATGGATAAAGAGGGTTTTGGAAACTGCACAAACACAGGGGCCTGTGAAGCACACTGCCCAAAAGGAATATCGCTAGAGAATATTCTAAATTTAAATAGAGAATACTTGAAGGCGAAAATAATTAAATAAATTGTAGTCTATAATTAATGAATTCATGAGATATAAAACTATGCCTTCCGAACTATTTTCTAAGAACCGGTCACAGTTTTGGAAAAATATGACCGATAATTCTATTGCCATATTCCATTCTAATGATTTAATGCCTAAGAATGCTGACCAGCTTATGCCTTTTGTTCAGAATAGTGACTTGTTTTATTTGTCTGGAATTGATCAAGAAGAAACTGTTCTTGTTATTATTAAAACACGTCAAGCGATTGAAGAAGTGCTCTTTATTAGAGAAACTAATGATCTGATAAAAGTTTGGGAGGGAAACAAACTAACCAAGGAGCAGGCCAAGCAAATATCTGGTATAAAAAAAATATATTGGGAGAGTGATTTTAAAAAATTACTTCCAAAGCTTATTAAAAATAAAAAACATGTTTATTTGAATAGTAACGAACATCCTCGGGCTAACGTTGTGGTGGAAAGCAGAGATGCTAGGTTTAAAAAATGGGTTGAAAAAAATTATCCCAATCATATTTATAAAAAATCCGCAAACTTACTATACGGGATCAGGGCTGTAAAACAAAAAGAAGAGATAGATTTAATACAAACAGCATGTAACATAACTAAAAAAGGTGTTGAGCGAGTTTTTAATAAATTACAGCCTGGAATATATGAATATGAACTGGGCGCCGAAATACTGCACGAGTTTTTAATAAACAAGGCCTCTGGATTTGCATACGATCCAATTATTGCCTCCGGAGAAAACGCTTGTGTTTTACATTATTGCACAAATAACAAGCAATGTAAGGACGGTGATGTAGTGTTGATGGATTTTGGAGCAGAATATGGAAACTATGCCTCTGACCTAACCCGTTGCTTCCCTGTAAATGGGCGTTTTTCTAAAAGGCAAAAGGCCGTTTACAACAGCGTTTTAAGGGTAATGAAGGGGGCTAAAAAATTGTTAAAACCTGGATGTTTTCTACAAGAATATGAAAAATCCGTTGGTGCGTTAATGGAGAAAGAACTTGTAGACCTGGGCCTTATTTCTGTTAAGGAAATAAATAAACTTAAAAATCACCCCTCCCCCGCATACAAAAAATACTATATGCACGGAACATCTCACCACCTTGGGCTAGATGTCCATGATGTGTCTAACCCACAATTGCCCTTGTCTTCTGGCATGGTTCTAACTTGTGAGCCAGGAATATACATACCTGAAGAAGGGTTGGGAATTCGTCTAGAAAATGACATACTAATTGGGGAAGATAAAAATATTGACCTAATGGAAGATATTCCTATTGAGCCTGATGAAATCGAGCTCCTATTAAATATATAAAAAACTATATGTGTTTTTTCGAGGAAAGGAAAGAGTCCCATCCTTCACTTTTTAAATCTATTACACTTTTATCTTCTCTAACCAGCTCAAAACTACGGTCTTCAACCATGTGACCTATGGCTTTTATTTCATTCTGTTTCTCTATTTTTTTGTACTCTTTGGGAGAAACCGTAAATAACAACTCATAGTCTTCGCCGCCGTGTAGTGCGCAAACCGCAGGGCTTATTCTTAATTCTTCGCATGTGGCACGAGCCTCCGGCGAGATTGGTAATTGTTCTTCAAAAAGCCTGAACCCTATTTTTGACGCATTACAAATGTGTATTAAATCTGAACTTAGGCCGTCTGAAATGTCGATCATGGAGGTTGGTATTACATTAATTTTGCTCAATAGCTCTACTACGTCTACTCTGGCCTCTGGCTTTAATTGTCTTTGCAGAAGATATTGGTAGTTTTCTAGCTCGGGCTGAGAATCACTCTTGTTAAAAATCTGCTTTTCTCTTTCTAGTATTTGTAATCCTAAATAAGCTGCGCCAAGGTCTCCTGAAACAAACACTATGTCATTCGGTTTTGCCCCCCCCCTATATGTTATGTCGTTCGTTTGGGCCTCTCCAATTATAGTAATATTAATAATAAGACCCGTTGAGCTACTTGTCGTATCTCCACCAACTAGATCAATGTTATAATTTCTGCAAGCCATTTTAATGCCTGAGTACAGTTCGGTAATATGTTCAACACTATATTTGTTAGGTATGCCCAAGCATACTATGGCGTGCGTGGCTACCCCATTCATTGAGCATATATCAGAGACATTCACAACTATTGACTTATATCCGAGGTGCTTTAGCGGTGTATAAGTAGGATCAAAGTGCACATTTTCTACAAGCATATCAGAAGTGATTAGCCGTCCTTCTTCATTTCCCTGGCTTAGCACCGCAGAATCGTCTCCTATGCCCACAATCGTAGACTTATGTTTAGGCTTAATGTCATTTGTGACTTTATCTATTAACCCAAATTCTCCCACACTAGAAATTGGAGTAAAAATTTTTTTTGCCATATTTTTTTTTAATTATATGTGAATGTATCCATAAAAAATAAAATAATCTCTGTAAATTTGTAAAAAAAAAAATGGTTATTGTCTCTGATTCTGCAAAAAACAAATTGATCTCCTTAATGAAGGAGGGAGATGACACAAATAGGTATGTTCGGGTGGGGGTTACTTCTGGTGGCTGTTCAGGTCTCTCATATAATTTAGATTTTGACTCTAAAATTTTATCAACAGACAAGGTTTTTGAGCACAATGAAATTACCCTACTAGTTGATAATAATAGTTATTTATATTTAATTGGAACTACATTAACATATTCTGGGGGGCTAAATGGAAAGGGGTTTATTTTTGAAAACCCCAATGCCTCCAGAACTTGTGGTTGTGGAGAAAGTTTTGCTGTTTAAGATCTTGTTTAATAGAGATGGAAAAAAAAGACGAAAAAAAAATAATTAAAGAATTTACTGAAAAAAGCTATAAATACGGCTTTGTTTCTAACTTTGATTCTGACACAATTCCAAAAGGATTAAGTGAGCAAACCATAAAACTAATATCAAAGAAAAAGAAAGAGCCTAAATGGATGTTGCAAAAAAGGCTGGAAGCCTTTGGCATTTTAAAAGAGATGCCTCCTCCACAATGGGCTAAGCTTGAATTCAAGGAAATTGATTTACAGAAAATTATTTATTACTCTGCGCCAAAGCAAAAAGTTTCATTAAAAAGTCTTGATGAGGCCGATCCCGAATTAATTAAAACCTTTAACAAACTTGGAATTTCAATTGAAGAACAAAAACGACTTGCTGGGGTTGCTGTAGATATTGTAATTGATAGCGTCTCAGTTTCTACCTCATTTAAAGACAAACTTGCCGAATTAGGAATTATATTTTGTTCTATGTCTGAAGCTGTTAAGAATCATGGAGACTTGGTTAAAAAATATATTGGATCTGTTGTTCCTCCAAAAGACAATTATTTCGCAGCATTAAATTCTGCTGTTTTTAGTGATGGGTCTTTTTGCTATATTCCCAAGGGGGTGAAGTGCCCTATGGAGTTGTCTACTTATTTTCGAATAAATGAGGCTGGAACTGGTCAATTTGAAAGAACATTGATCATTGCTGAAGAAAATAGCACCGTAAGTTATTTAGAAGGCTGTACCGCTCCCCAGAGAGACGAAAACCAGCTCCACGCGGCTATTGTAGAAATCGTTGCCCTAGACTCTTCAGACGTGAAATACTCAACGGTTCAAAACTGGTATCCCGGAAACAAAGATGGCAAGGGAGGGGTTTATAATTTTGTAACAAAACGAGGTATTGCTTATAGGAATGCTAAAATCTCTTGGACGCAAGTGGAGACTGGATCTTCTATTACTTGGAAATACCCCTCTTGTATATTAAAAGGAGACGGATCTATCGGAGAATTTTTTTCGATTGCTGTTACAAAAAATTATCAACAAGCAGATACCGGAACCAAAATGATTCATATGGGCAAAAACACTAAAAGTACTATTATTAGCAAGGGTATTTCTGCCGGTTTTAGTAACAATAGTTATCGAGGGTTAGTAAAAATAAACCGAAGTGCTAAAAAAGCACGAAATTTTTCACAATGTGACTCTTTGCTAATGGGAGACAAGTGTGGTGCCCATACATTCCCATATATTGATGTTAAAAACAATTGTTCTATCGTTGAACATGAGGCAACTACTTCAAAAATTGGAGAAGATCAGCTGTTTTATTGCAACCAAAGAGGAATACCCGAACAAGAGGCCATCGCTCTAATTGTGAATGGTTATTGTAAGGATGTTTTGCAAAAACTCCCCATGGAATTTGCTGTAGAGGCAAGGAAATTATTAGAGATAACGCTCGAAGATAGCGTTGGATAAAATTAAAAAATATGTTAAAAATAGAAAACTTACACTGCGAAATTGAAGGAAACAGTATTTTAAAGGGCATTAACCTCTCTATTGGATCTGGTGAAACACATGCTATTATGGGGCCAAATGGATCTGGGAAAAGTACGCTTTCTTCAGTAATTGCTGGAGACGAAAGTTATGAAATAACTTCAGGTTCTATCCAGTTTCTAGGAAAAGACCTACTGGACTTTTCGGCGGAAGAAAGGGCTCACTTGGGTGTTTTTCTATCATTTCAATATCCCATAGAAATTCCTGGCGTAAGCGTGAGTAATTTTTTAAAAACTGCTCTTAATGAGTGCCGTAAGGCCAATGATCTGCCGCCTCTAAGTGCAAGGGATATGCTGGCCTTAATGAAGTCTAATTTAGAATTGTTGCAGATGAATTCTGATTTTTTATCTCGATCAATGAATGCTGGGTTTTCTGGCGGAGAAAAAAAAAGAAATGAAATATTTCAATTAGCAATGCTTGAGCCCAAGATATGTGTTTTAGATGAAACCGACTCGGGTCTAGATATAGATGCTCTTAAGGTTGTTGCCAACGGAGTTAACAAGCTGAGAAATAATAGCCGGTCTTTTTTGATTATCACACACTACCAAAGACTCTTAGATCATATTTCACCCGACCACGTTCATGTTTTGGTGGGCGGAAAAATTATAAAGTCTGGTGGTCCTGAGCTGGCATTAGAATTAGAAAAAAATGGATATGATAAACTCTGTTAAAGATTTAGTTAGTTTTTTCTTGCACAGAATAGGTGAGCAAAATTTGCACGAAGATATTGGTGATAAAAAAATGGCTCTTCGAAAAAGTGCCATTGAAAAAATTTTAGAAAAAGACCTCAATAAAGACGCCTACAGTTATTTTGGAAATGACGACCTGCAAATAGACCTCAAGTTAATAGAGGAAAAAGAGGGTGTCGATAAAATAATAAAAACAATAAAGCTTAAAATTCCTCATCTTTTTAATAATCCTGGTTTTTGTGCTACGATAATTGACGGTGAATTTTGTGAGTCCCTGTCGTGTCTGCCTAAAAATGTGAAAATTATTCCTTTTAAGGATTTTGGTGAAAAAGAATTTGCATATTCTTTAAAGAAAGAAAAAGCTTGGGATAATCCTGTTGCCTTAATAAATATTGCCCTAGCAAACAGTGGATTTTTACTTGAAGCTAAAAAATCAACCTCTCAAGAAAAAATCATTATTAATCATATCAATTCTTCTAGTGTTTCAACCGTTGAACATATACGAAACATTTATCGTTTAGGAGAGGGCGCAAAATTAACCATAGTTGAAAACTTTTATAATTTACACGAGCCCCAAACGCGAGTTAATAATACGGTTTCTGAGTGGATTTTGGAGGAGGGCGCTGTTGTTAATTTATACAGTCTTGATTATTGGGTGTGCAAAGCTGGCTCAAAAAATATTACAAACTCTTTTGTTCATCAGAAAAAAAATAGTGTTCTTTCGTTATTTAATTGTTATACTAATGTAAACTCTGTTAAAAACAACATGCATGTTTGGCTTGAGGATGAATATGCTAATTGTAATTTATATTCCATATCACTGCTAAACAAGTCTAGTTGTGTAGAAGACAATATCCTTATAGAACATTTGAAAAAAAATTGCCAAAGTCAGCAAGTTTACAAAAGCGTTATTAGTGATAGCGCTAAGGGGTGTTTTGATAGCCTTGTTTTGGTGCACAAAGATGCCCAAAAAACATCTGCAATTCAACAAAATAACAATATTTTGCTCTCTGAAAATGCAGTTGCACAGTCGAACCCACAATTAGAAATATTTGCAGACGACGTTGTGTGTGCACACGGATCTACTGTTGGTCAAATTGATTCTGAGGCCTTATTTTATTTAAGGTCTCGTGGAATAGGTCAACGTGCAGCATATAATATTTTATTAAAGGCGTTTCTTCATGAGGTTCTTGATAAAATTAATGACCCTCTGGCTCTCAAAATAACTGAAGATGCAATAAATCAAAAACTAAAAAACTTATGATGGACCTTTTTGATACTGCACAAACCCGTAAGCTTTTTCCGTATTTCTGCTCAGGAAATCGAGGGGCCAATGTTTATTTTGACAATGCTGCCACCACCCATAAGCCCAGTTCTGTTATAAGCAGAATCTCTGATTTTTACACACAAGAAAATAGTAATATTCATCGCGGTGTTTATGAGCTGGGAATGTCTGCAACGGATCAATATGAAAGTACCCGAAAGTTAATTCATGAATTTATTGGATCCAATAGTGCTAAAGAAATTGTTCTCACTAGTGGGGCGACTGAATCCGTTAATCTTGTTGCTCAAACTTATGGTAAAAAGTTTGTTAAGAAAGGTGATATTATATTAGTTTCTCCAATTGAGCATCACGCAAACTTAATTCCTTGGCAGGTAATTGCTAAAGAAAATGGCGCTAAAATAAAAGAAATTCCTATTAGTAAAGACTTGACCATCAACTTTGATGAACTTGATAGCGTTTTATCTGAAAAGGTTAAATTAATTGCGATTAATCATGTATCTAACGTAACCGGCATGTCCCAAGACATTGGCCTGCTTGTTAAAAGTTGCAAAAAATTTAAAATTCCTGTCTTTGTAGATGGAGCACAAGCCGGCTCTCATATAAAAATTAATGTTTCGGAGTTAGGATGTGATTTTTACTGTTTTTCGGGACATAAGCTTTTCGGGCCAACTGGAACAGGTGCGCTGTTTATTAAAGAAGAATTTATGCGCGAAATGCCTCCTTATAAAACCGGTGGTCAAATGGTTTCTAAAGTTGGGTTTCAGGACTCTACTTGGACGGATTATCCTCTTAAATTTGAAGCGGGCACGCCCAATATAGCCGGAATTATTGGCCTAGGAGAAGCTATTAAATTTATCCAAAATATAGATTTTCAACAATTAGCTAGCTACGAGAATTACTTATCTGTTTTAATGACGGAAAAGCTGGCAGAAGTTCCCTTTTTAGAGCTGTATGGCAATTCTAAAAAGGCTGCTCCCATATTTGCTTTTAATATTAAAAATATTCACCACTACGATCTAGCGGCATTGCTTTCTGAAAATGGTGTATTGGTGCGCTCTGGTCATTTATGTAATCAAAGTTTAATGGATTTTTTAAACATTGACGGATGTGTTAGAGCCTCCTTGTCTATATATAACTCAGAAGAAGAAGTCTATAATTTTATCCAGGCGTTAAAAAAAGTTGTCAAATTCTTAAGTAAATCCGTTTGAAAAATCGAATAAAACAAATAATAAGCGACTTTAGCCTGTTTGAATCATGGGAAGACAAGTATGAGCATCTCATTGAATTTGGCCAAGAGCTTTTGGAGGTTGACAACAAGTCGCTTAGATCTGATTCTAATTTAATACATGGTTGCCAGTCAAAAGTTTGGCTCTTTTGTAGAGCAGAAAATAAAAAACTTTATTTTTACGCTGATAGTGACGCTTTAATTACAAAAGGACTTGTTGCTATAATTGTGTTTATATATTCTGGCGCTTCTGCGGCGGAAATAATTAAAGAAAAGACTGATGTTTTTTTATCTATTGGTCTTCGAAAAAAACTATCTATGAATAGATCTAATGGATTAGATATGATGCTAGAAAAAGTGAATGATTGTGCACTTAATTATTTAAAAAATGAAAAATGAATTGGAATCAATAGGAGAAGAGGTTGTTAAAGCCTTGTGTCAAATATATGACCCCGAAATCCCTGTTAATATATATGAATTGGGGTTAATTTATGATGTTCAAATTAGTGAAGATTTTGATGTTAAAATTTTAATGACATTTACCGCCCCTAACTGTCCGGTTGCCGAATCTTTGCCGCTGGAGATAAAGGAAAAAGTCGAAAAGGTCAAAAAAATCAACAAAGCAATTGTTGATATCACTTGGGACCCCCCGTGGAATAAGACTATGATGTCAGAAGAGGCTAAGTTAGAATTAGGTTTTTTATAGATTATGACGAGTAAAATAGAAAATAAGGTTGAGAAAGCTGGTCTTTTAACCCTGGACATAAATAAATTTTTTGTGCCCGGAAAACGAGCTTCAGTGGATATCAATAAATTTATTGGGGAAGAATTAATCGTGAGGGAGTCGGTGTTTAAGAAAAACCTAGATGCTGCAAATTGGGAAAATATGACCTCCGCATTTGTTGCTGTTTATTGTTCAAAAGACATTATTGTGCCTCCCTGGGCATATCTTTTCGTTCAAGTTAAATTGATGAATATTGCTCAAGAAGTTTTTTTCTCTGAACCCGAAACCATGAATGCGATCCTTTTTGAGCGAGGATTAAATAATTTGGAGATAGCTGAATATAAAAATAAACGTGTATTTTTGAAAATTTGTAGCAATAATCAATTGCCTTTGTGTGCAATATCATTGTGTGCTCAAAAACTTATACCACACGTAAAAAGTTTGTTTTATGGAGAGCCCTGCTCTAGTATACCTTTAATTAAAAATTGAAATATTATGAAAAATTTACTTACACTTATTTTATGTCTTTTATTTTGTTTGCCACAAAAATCTTCAGCTGATGAAGGTATGTGGCTTCCTATGTTTATTAAAAAGCTTAATATGGGCGACATGCGAGAAAAAGGTCTTCAGTTAACAGCTGATGAAATTTATAGTATTAACAACTCGTCTCTAAAAGATGCTATCATTAATTTTAATGGCTATTGTACTGGTGAGGTGATTTCTTCTAGTGGGCTAATTTTAACAAACCATCATTGTGGGTTTGATGCAATTCAAAACCATAGTTTAGGCGAAAATGATTATTTGGGTGAGGGTTTTTGGGCCAAAAATTACAAAGAAGAATTACCCAATGAAGGTTTTTTTGTGAAGTTTTTAATAAGCATGAGTGATGTTTCAAAAGAGGTGCTAGATAGTATTGACTATAGTGCTGACGAGTCTGCTAGAGAAGAACTTGTACGCGAGAGAATTGAAAATATTAAAAAAAGAGAAATCGGTGATTCTAATTATGAGGCTGAAATTAAATCCTTTTTTGGAGGAAACGAATACTACCTCTTTGTTTATGAAAAATATAGTGATATTAGGCTGGTTGGCGCGCCCCCTGAGTCAATTGGTAAATACGGTGGTGACACTGATAACTGGATGTGGCCAAGACACACTGGAGACTTTGCTTTGTTTAGGATTTATACTGCCCCGGACGGCTCTCCCGCAGAATATGATGAAAAAAATATTCCGCTTGTTCCCAAACATCATTTACCAATTTCATTAGACGGTGTTCAGGAGGGGGATTTTACAATGATTATGGGTTACCCTGGTGGTACCGATAGATACTTGTCTTCTTTTGGAGTAAAATCTGCTATTGACACATATAATCCAACTGTTGTTAAAATTAGGGAAGAGAAACTTAATATTCTTAACCGGTACATGCGGGCAGATAGAGATGTTAATATTATGTATGCTAGTAAAAAAGCCAGAATATCAAACTATTGGAAGTATTACATTGGTCAAACGCGCGGACTAAAAAGGCTTAATGTTTATCAAAAAAAGCAAGATTTAGAAAATTTATTTTCAAAGTTTGCTAATTCAACAAAGATCAATCAATCTATTTATGGGGATGTTTTAGGTACTATTGAGAATGCTCATAAAAAACTAAGCGAAACCACTCTTTCTAGGGTTTACTTGAATGAGGCTGCTTGGTCTGGACCAAGCTTTGTTAGATTGGCTCGCCGATCTGAGCGTTTTATTAGGGCCTTAGAGTCTGGAGATGAAGCTAAAATAATTAAAGCAAAAGAAAACTTTAAAGAATTAATTCATGATAATTTTAAGGAATACAAACAAGAAATTGAAAAAGAAATTTTTGTTAAAATGATGGAAATGTATTCCGAGGGGGTTCCTTCTGATCAAGCGCCTGAAGCAATTACCTCTTTAACAAAAAAATATCGTGGCAATTTTCAAAAATGGGGCAACGACTTGTATAATAAGTCTGTTTTTGTTGATGAGAATAAAATAACCGCCCTATTAGACAATTTAAATATGAATTTTTTAGACCTAACCATATCCGAGCTAAAAAACGATCCAGCATATAAAATTCAAAAGTCTATCTTAGATAATTACTTTTCTAAAATCAGGCCTCAAAACGCTGAGGCGGAAAAGTCCCTCGCAGTTGCTCAAAGACTATTTATTGATGGATTAAGAAAAATGTCTCCTAATAAAAAGTTTTATCCTAACGCGAACTTCACTATGAGGCTAACATATGGAAGTGTAGGCTCGTATAGTCCTGGTAACGCTGTAGAATATGATTTTATAACTACTCTAGACGGTGTCTTTGAAAAAATGGACAACGACAATCCTGAATTTATTGTTCCTGAAAAATTAGTGGAACTACACAAAGACCGTGACTATGGTCAATATGGTAATCCCGACGGATCACTAAGTGTTTGTTTTATCTCAAACAATGATATTACTGGTGGAAACTCTGGGTCCCCTGTTATAAATTCAATGGGGCATTTAGTTGGGTGCGCTTTTGACGGTAACTGGGAAGCTATGAGCGGAGATATTGCTTTTGAAAATCAATTACAACGCACAATCTCGGTTGATGCTAGATATATTTTATTTATAATTGATAAGTTTGCAGGAGCGTCGAATATTATAAATGAGCTTACTTTATTTAAGGGTAAAAAGTTGGGGCAGAAAAAAGAAAATAGTCGAGTTAAAAAAACATACCGATCGATTTGGAGTGAAAATTCTAACGTTAGAAAAAAATATAGAACATATAAAGCTTTTAGAAAGGCTGCTATAGAATGGAACGATCAAAATAGTTAATTTATTCTATGATTGATTTGGCTCTATTGACAGAGAAGAGATATTTAAATCCTGAATTAGAAAGTTGGTATGTTAAAAATATTCTTCATGAAGACCAATTAATCCAAGACGAGCTAAACAGGCTTGGTGTTTCATCTAAAAGAGTTGCGTGGGACGACTGTTTTAATCCTTCTTTGTTTCGTTTTTCACTATTTCGCACAACTTGGAATTATTTTGAAAAAATTGATCAGTTTTATAGTTTTTTAAATAACTGCCGCGGAAAAACTAAATTTATTAATCCTCTAGATTCAATAACTTGGAATCTTGATAAAAATTATTTGATCGAACTAGAAAGCGCTGGAATTAATATTGTAAAAACACATCTAACAAAAAAATCTTCCCCCCTAAGCCTTTTCTCAATTACCAAGCAACATAATTGGGGTGATATTGTCATTAAACCTCGTGTTTCGGCTGCAGGCTGGAACACTCATTATATTAAAAAAACCAGCCTACAACAAAATGAATCTTTATTTCAAAAATTGGCACAAAAATACGATATGATAGTTCAGCCTTTTCAAGAAAATATTATTTCTTTTGGAGAGTTGTCACTGATGGTGATAAACGGTGTGTTTACCCATGCTGTTTTAAAGAGGGCAAAACATGGGGACTTTAGGGTTCAGGATGATTTTGGAGGCTCTGTAGAGCCCTACAGCCCCACAAAAGATCAAATTGTTTTTGCAGAAAAAATCCTCCAAAAAATCCCATTTAAATGTTTATATGCAAGGATTGATGTCGTTTTAGATAATAATAATAATCTTGCTCTTTCAGAATTGGAGTTGATTGAGCCCGAAATGTGGTTTAGGTATAACCGCGACGCAGCCGTTAGGCTGGCTGAGAGTGTTAGGTCTTATATTAAGTCCTAATATGCCCTAGAGTCTCTACCCTCTATATAATATACTAGGGACTTATTAGCCACCTTGTTTCCTCCGGGCGTTGGATAATTTCCTGTAAAATACCAGTCCCCCGTATGCTCCGGGCATGCTTGGTGAAGGTCTTCCACTCTTTGAAATATAATGTCAAATTCTGTTGATAAATTATCTGTTTTTAAAAGGAGGGCTATTTCTTTTGAAATTTCTTCATTTGTAAACCAGGAATATAGTTCTTTGAGGTGGTTTTGCTGATTTTCTTTTGGTTGTTTAAGAGCTTTTTTACATTTTTCATAAATAGTGGCTATGTGTTTTTTTCCTTCAGGTGTTTTGTTTAACAATGAAATAACTCCCTTAAAAGCAATAAAGTCTCCTAGTTTTGCCATGTCTATTCCATAACAATCTGGGTACCTTATTTGAGGAGCCGAAGAAACTACTATTATTTTTTTGAGATTTAGTCGATCTAAAATTCTTAATATACTTTTTTTCAAGGTTGTTCCCCTCACAATACTATCATCTAGTATTACTAGTGTATCTTTACTTGTTGACGCTCCATATGTAACGTCATAAACGTGCCCCACTAAACCATCCCTGTCGCTATCCGAGGTAATAAATGTTCTAAGTTTAGCGTCTTTAACCGCCATCTTCTCTATTCTTATTTTTTGGGAAATAATCTTTTGCAGCTCTTCATTATTTCCGCGCTTTAATAGGTTTAGTTTTTGTTTGCCCAATTCTTCCTCGAGCGAAGAGACTAAGCCCAAGAAGGCTGTTTCTGCCGTGTTTGGTATGTATGAAAAAATAGTGTTATCTAAATCATTATTAATTTTTCGCAGAACAAGATTTTTTAAAAACGCTCCTAGTTTTTTTCTTTCATTATATATTTCAATATCGTTTCCTCTTGAGAAATATATTCTCTCGAAAGAACATGCAGACCTTTTTTGGGGATCTATAATTTGATTAAATTCTATTTCTCCATTTTTTTTGACAATAATCGCCTGCCCTCTTGGAAGCTCCTTTATTTTATCTGAACTAACATTAAATGCTGTTTGAATAACCGGTCTTTCTGATGTTACAACTGCTATTTCGTCGTCATGGTAATAGTATGCTGGCCGTATGCCGTTTGGATCTCTTAATGCAAATGCATCACCGTGACCGATAATGCCCCCTAAAACATAGCCACCATCCCATTTTTTTGAAGCATTAATTAATATGTTTGAGATGTTTAAATTGTCTTCTATTAATTTTGAAATTTCAATATTGCTTTTAGACTGCGCCTTATACTGATTATATAGCCTTGAATTTTCTTCGTCTGTAAAATGACCTATTTTTTCTAAAATTGTAACGGTGTCGGACTTTTCTTTTGGATGTTGACCAAGTTCAATTAATTGATTAAGTAATTCATCTACATTTGTCATATTAAAGTTTCCTGCCAAAACTAAATTTCTTGATTTCCAGTTGTTTTGCCTTAAAAATGGGTGACATTGTGAAATGCTGTTTTTACCATATGTTCCATATCTCAAGTGGCCTAAAAAAAGTTCGCCCATAAATGAGCAATTTTGTTTCATCCAATTAGGGTCGTTAAATTCGGAGGGGTAATTTTTTTTGATACTTTTAAAGTTATCGCTGATTTTTGAAAACAAATCTTGAATTGCATTTTGATTTACAGACCTCCTGCGACTAATATAAGGTTTGCCTGGTTTCGTTTGCAGTTTAATATTAACTAACCCAGCCCCATCTTGACCTCTATTTACCTGCTTCTGCATTAATAAATACATTTTATTTAACCCATACAAAGAGGTTCCGTATTTTTCTTGATAATAACTTAAGGGTTTTAATAGCCTTAATAAGGCTATACCACACTCGTGTTTTATTTTGTCGCTCATTTGTATTGCTTTAATATAAATTTATAAAAAATCTTCTTTTTTCTTTCCCAGCCAACTAAGTACATTCTTGCACCAAATTTCTGTGACCTCTTTATTAGTTAAAATGCCCAGCTCTAACGCTTGGTCTAAAACTTTTCCTGGATAAGACGATCCCACCCCGTCAACTTCTCCCAGAGGAAAGGGGTCGTCCAGCCCCATTATTATTTGACCTGCGCCTACACGTTTCTTTAACAAATTTAATGTGTGTGGATCATGCACTAGTGTATCAAAGTATATGTTTTTTTGTCCCAAGGTTTTTCTGGGGTCTTGTAGGCCTTTAAATAAGTCTGGCCTGCCCTCAAAACCCTGAACCCTTCTGCCATGGTTAGCGGCGCCAAGCATGCCTCCATGAGCAAAACTGGTTCTTATGTTTGGATATTTATTTGGCAAATCTCTAAGACTAAAAACGTGTAGTGCGTCTGCACACTGTGCCATCATCCAAACCAAATGAAATCTCCAATACTGATTTTTTAAAGCAATCATTTTATCGCCGTCATATGGATGAATTTGAATTGATAAACTATGTTTATTAGCTAGTTCAAATATCGGATCCACGTCCGATTCAGCAATGGTCATCCATTCTCCTTTTTTATTTAAAAAATGTGTGGGTAAACAAAGTAGTTTTAATCCTAGCTTATTGACGCATCGGTCTATTTCTTTCAAAGAGTGATCTATGTATAGTGGCTGAACCACAAAACCACAAGTAAATTTTTCTGGATAATCATTCTGAATACGAGCATTAAAATTATTTTGAAAGTTAATCGCATCAATACAATCTTGTTTTTTCCACCCATTACAATATAGTTGCGAAAGACTCAGCATAACACCATGATCAATATTGTGTTGAGTCATCCATTGTATTTTATCTTTAATAAAGTAATTAGGGCTGGTAATTGGCCTGGTCCAACTTCCTTGTCTCATGAACCTCTTGTCTTCATCAATCCAAAAAAGCTTCTTGTCTTTCATGAATTGAGGGATCTGATGGGGCTCTGGCAGAATATGTCCGTGTCCATTTATTCGCATGACATAGTTTTAAATTTACTATATTTTCCTAAATATACCTTTCGTCTACGTCCATAATTTCTCCTGAAATTGGGCACGTTCTTAGCTTTTCGTTTTTATAAAATTTTTTAAAAACTGGTAAAAAATCCTTTTCTATGTTAGTTAAGTGAAAATACTCTTCGTATAAAAGCGCATTTTCTTTCTCTGAAAACCACATAAGACCATCCTTGTGGTGTGGCTCTCTTTTTCTTTCTATAACAAGACCCACTGAGCCCGCTGGCCTAATGGGCGAGTGTGGAATTTTTGGGGGCAACAAAAACATTTCACCCTCATTAATTACAACCTCTGTCTTTTTTCCTTTCTGTTGTGTTTTAACAATAATATTTCCCTTTATTTGATAAAACAACTCCTCTGTTTCGTTGTAATGATAATCTTTTCGTGAGTTTGGTCCGCCAACTATCATCACAATGTAATCTTCTGAATCAATATATAAATTTTTGTTACCAACAGGCGGCTTTAAAAGATGTTGATTTTCTTTGATCCACCGACTAAGATTAAATGGTGCGCGAATATTTCCCATAGTTTCAAATTATTTATCATAAACAATGAATGTAAAATAGTTATATTTGAGACAATATGGAAATAAATCTAAAAAATAAAACTGCCTGGGTCTTTGGTGGCTCTAAAGGAATTGGTCGCGCAATCGCAATTCAACTATCTAGGTCTGGTGCGAATATCTTATTAGTTTCAAGAAACAAAACAGATTTAATTAAAACAAAAGACGAGCTCTGTGTTAAACATAATCAAGATCACGATTTTATTTCTGTTGATATGTCAAATATAGTGTTGTTAACAAAAACAATTAAAAACTATATAAACCTTAATAGTGTTGATATTGTTGTTAATAATTCGGGTGGCCCTGCTGGTGGTCCTGCTCACACGGCAGAGGCTGATGAATATTTGTCAGCATTTAATCAACATGTTTTATCTGCACAAATAATAAATCAAATTGTTTTGCCTATAATGAAACGAAAGCAATTTGGTAGAATTATAAATATTATATCCACTTCTGTTAAACAGCCTATTGAAGGATTGGGGGTGTCTAATACTGTTCGTGGGGCCATGGCGAGTTGGAGCAAAACACTATCTGTGGAATTGGGTCAATTTGGCATAACTGTAAACAATATTTTGCCCGGTGCCACAAAAACTGATAGATTAATACAATTAATCCAAAGTAAGGCTAATAAAAACGGTGTCTCATCTGAATTGGTTGCAGAAACAATGAGAAAAAATATTCCTATCGGAAGGTTTGCTGAGCCTAATGAAATTGCATACACTGTTGTATTTCTTTGTTCTGGTTTTGCCAGCTATATAAATGGTGTAAATATTCCTATTGACGGTGGACGAACTAAATCACTTTAATTAATATATGGTTTTTTATATATGTTGAAAATTAAAAATTATATTGGTGGCTCCTTTTTAGGCCCTAAAAACAAAAAATATATCAATAATACTAGCCCTACAAATGGTGTTAAGTATTCTTTGATTCCTGACAGCAATTCTGTTGATGTGAGTCTGGCTATTAAATCTGCAAAAATAGCCTTTAAGTCTTGGGGGTCCTCTACAAAAGAGCACCGTTATGGCTGGCTGATGAAATTGGCAGATGCTATTGATAATCACGCTGAAGAGCTTGTTGTTGCAGAAAGCTATGATAATGGGAAACCTGAGTGGCTAGCTAAAAGCGTTGATATTCCAAGGTGTTCCGCAAATATTCGGTTTTTTGCAACGGCATTGCTTCATTTTGACTCTGACTCACATAGCATGGATGGGTCAGCCTTAAATTATACTCTAAAACAGCCTATTGGGATTGCCGGCTGTATTTCTCCTTGGAATTTACCGCTATACTTGTTAACGTGGAAAATTGCGCCCGCCATTGCCTCTGGAAATACTGTTGTTGCAAAGCCATCAGAGGTGACTCCATACACCGCGTACCTTTTAAGTAAAATTTGTGATGAAATTAATTTTCCCAAAGGAGTTATAAATATTGTTCATGGCTATGGCGCAACAGCAGGAAATGCGATTGTGGAAAAAGCCGATGTTATTTCGTTCACCGGGGGGACGGATACAGGAAAAATTATTGCCTCCAAGGCTGCTAAAAACTTTAAAAAATACTCTCTTGAGCTTGGTGGCAAAAACCCAACACTTGTGTTTGGAGATTGTGATTTTAATTTAGCGGTAAACAATGCTGTAAAATCGGCATTTTTGAATCAAGGTCAAATTTGTCTTTGTGGATCACGAATTCTTGTAGAAGATTCTATTTATGATAATTTTTTATCTGCTTTTTTAGAAAAAACCAAACAACTTGTTGTTGGTGACCCTAAAAATAAAACTAGTAATCTTGGCTCTATTGTTTCCGAAGAACATTTAAATAAAATAATCTTAAAAATTGAACAGGCAAAAAAAGAAGGTGGAAAGGTTCTTGTGGGGGGAGAAAGGGTCTTTTTAAATGGTGATTTGAAAAATGGTTATTATTTGTCGCCCACCATAATTACCCACACGAAAAACACAGACAAAATAAATCAAGAAGAAGTTTTTGGACCTGTTGCAACAGTAATGCCTTTTAAAAATGAAGAAGAAGCAATAAGTCTTTGTAATGGCACTAAGTATGGTTTATCTGCTTCAGTGTTTACTAATAATGTTTCTAGGGCTCATAGGGTTGCCTCTAAAATTGACGCAGGTGTAATTTGGATTAATACTTGGCTATTAAGAGACCTTAGGATTCCATTTGGAGGAATGAAGCAGTCGGGTTTTGGAAGAGAAGGGGGTTATTATTCTTTAGACTTTTTTACAGAGACAAAAAATGTGTGTGTTAAGATTGAAAAGGATTAAATATGTGATATATTTATTGTTAAAATAATATCCTCTCAATATGGAAAAAAACTTTAATTCAGAAAAAGCCCCAGAGGCTGTTGGTCATTATCCCCACGCTAAAAAGGTTGGTGGTTTGCTTTTTTTATCTGGAGTGGGGCCCAGAAAAAGGGGCTCAAAAATAATTCCTGGAGTTAATTTATCTGAATCTGGTGAAATTATTAGCTATGATATAAACGTGCAGTGTCAAGCTGTTTTTGAAAACATTAAATTAATTTTAGAGGATTCTGGGTCTAAATGGGAAAATATTGTTGATGTTACGGTGTTTTTAACAAATATGAGTTCTGATTTTCCAAAATATAATAAGATTTACAAGGAGTATTTCTCGGTTCCGTTCCCAACAAGAACCACCGTAGAAGTGCTCTCGCTACCTACGCCTATTGCTATTGAATTAAAAGTTATTGCAACAATATAAAACCCCTGTAATGTTTCCTGAGTATCAAAAATTAGATTTATCAAAAATTAGCAAAGAAAAAGAATTAGCGTGGAAAAAAAATAATGTTTTTGAAAAAAGTGTTAAGCTAAATCCTTCCGACAAAAGGTTTGTATTTTTTGAGGGCCCCCCCTCTGCGAATGGGCTTCCCGGAATACACCACATTATGGCAAGATTAATTAAAGATATTTTTTGCCGCTATAAGACACTCTGTGGTTACCGTGTAGACAGAAAGGCCGGCTGGGACACGCATGGGCTGCCTGTTGAATTAAGCGTTGAAAAGGAGTTAAAAATAACAAAAGAGGACATAGGTAAAAAAATATCTATTTCTGACTATAATAAAGCGTGTAAGAAAACGGTCATGAGGTACACTGAATCGTGGAACGATCTTACTGAAAAAATGGGCTATTGGGTTGACACAAAAAACCCATATATAACATATGACAATAAATATATTGAAAGTGTTTGGTTTTTGTTAAAACGCCTATTTGAAAAAAAATTAATTTATAAAGGCTATTCGGTTCAACCATACTCTCCTGCCGCGGGAACTGGTTTAAGTTCTCACGAGTTAAATCAGCCGGGCTGCTATAAGCTGGTAAAAGACTTGAGCGCTGTTGTTTTGTTTAAAGCTATTGATTTTGAAAAAAAAATAAAAACTAATCTTCCTGTGTTTTTTATGGCCTGGACCACCACCCCCTGGACGCTATTTTCAAACACGGGATTGGCTATTGGAAAAAACATTGCTTATGTTGGGATTGAAACAATTAATCCCCACACTTTTAAAGAAGTTTTTTTAATTTGTGCCGAAAACTGTATTTCCTCTATTTTTGATAAAAAAACTGTTAAAAAAATATCGGATTTTCGTGATGATTTAGTCGATGGTTACAGAATTATTGAACGCTATAATGGAAGAGATTTAATTGGATTAAGATATGAGCAATTATTACAATATGTTCAGCCTTATAATTCACCTAAAGAAGCCTTTCGGGTCGTTGATGCTGATTTTGTAAACACCGCCGACGGAACAGGATTGGTACACTTGGCCCCAACCTTTGGGTCAGATGATTTTAATGTCGCTAAAAAAAGAGGGCTTCCATTAATGTTGGTGGAAGATTCTAACAAGAATCTTGTTCCTCTTGTAAATTTAAAAGGCCAATTTGTTGATGGACTGGGAGAATTTTCCGGTCGTTTTGTAAAGACCGAGTTTGATAACTCTGACCAACAGTCTGTAGATATCGATATTGTGGTTAAGTTAAAAAGGGGTGGGCTTATTTTTAAATCTGAAAAGTATGAACACAACTATCCTCATTGCTGGAGAACTGACAAACCCATTCTTTATTATCCGCTAGACTCTTGGTTTGTTCGCTCAACCGAGTATCGTGATCGGATGATTGAAAAAAATAACGAAATAAATTGGAAGCCCAAAAGCACTGGAGAGGGTCGTTTTAAGAACTGGTTAGAAAACATTAATGACTGGAACCTTTCAAGGTCTCGTTTTTGGGGAATTCCTTTGCCTATTTGGAAAAGTGTCGATGGCTCTGAGGTTATTTGTATTGGCTCTGTTGAGGAGTTAAAGAAATTGTGTGAAGAATCTGTGGCAAGCGGCAATATGCAAAATAATCCACTAGAAACATTTGATCCAAATGACATGAGCGAGTCTAATTATAATCTATTTGATTTACATAAAAATTATGTAGACAATATTGTATTGACAGGTAGCGATGGTTCTCCTATGTATAGGGAGTCTGAGGTTATAGATGTTTGGTTTGACTCTGGATCTATGCCATATGCGCAATGGCACTATCCTTTTGAGAACAAAGACTTAATTGACTCTGGGTTGTTTTTTCCGGCAGACTTTATTGCCGAGGGTGTTGATCAAACAAGGGGTTGGTTTTTTACGCTCCATGCAATTGCCTCTATGTGTTTTAATAGTATTGCTTTTAAAAATGTTATTTCCAATGGGCTGGTTTTAGATCGTTCTGGGCAAAAAATGTCCAAAAGACTTGGCAACACGATTGACCCTTTTGAGGCTATTGAGGCTCATGGTGCAGACTCGTTGAGGTGGTATATGGTTAGTAATTCTCAGCCTTGGGATAACTTGAAGTTTGACATTGATGGCGTCGTTGAAGTAAAACAAAAAATGTTTAGCACTCTTTATAACACATATTCATTTTTTAGTTTATATGCTAATATTGATGGTTTTACTAAAGCTGAAGAAGAAATTAAACTGTCTGATAGACATCTTTTAGATCAGTGGATTTTGTCTGAACTACACACACTAATATTAAGTGTTCAGACTAAATATGAATCCTATGAGCCCACCCTAGCATGCAGGGAAATTCAGGCTTTTGTAACTGACAAATTAAGTAATTGGTATATTCGGCTTTGTAGAAGGCGTTTTTGGAAGGGGGGGTATGATTTAGAAAAAATTTCCGCATACCAAACCTTGCTTGAGTGTTTAATGACCGTTGCCAAGCTTGGCTCGCCAATTGCACCCTTTTTTATGGATCAGTTGTTTTGTGATATTAGTATAGGACTGGGTTGTGATTCTGAAGATTCTGTTCATTTATCTCGCTTTCCTGTTGCTAATAAAGAGTTTATAAATCCCTTTTTGGAAGAAAAAATGAAACTTACTAAAAATATTTGTTCGCTTGCCCTGTCTCTGAGGAAAAAAGAAGGCATCCGTGTTCGCCAACCTCTTGAATCTGTAACTATTTGTTTATCTGGAAACAAGGGCTCTAAAGATGTTCTTGTTGAATTAATTCGGTCTGAAATTAATGTGAAAAATGTTTTTTTTGAAAAAAACTCTAATAATATTGTTAAGCGAAAATTGGTTGTAAACTTTCCTGTTGTGGGCAAAAAGTATGGTAAGTTGGTTAAGGAAATTGTGTCTGCCGTGGGTGATTTGCGCGAAGAAGACCTTTCTGATTTTGAGGCCTCTGGTGAGATTTCTTTAAATTTACTTAACTCAAGTGTTGTGTTAAAAAGTGCTGATGTTTTTATTAAGGCTGACGATGTTCCTGGGGTTTTAACGGCAAAGGCTGACGACGTTCTTGTTGTTTTAAATTCTGAGCTATCTAGTGATCTTTTGGAGGACGGCTACGCAAGAGAGTTTATTAATTTTATTCAAAACACTCGGCGCGAATTAGGCTTAAAAGTAATGGATAAAATAACTTTATTTGTTGGGGGCGACTCTGATGCTCAAAAAATTATACTCAAACACTGTGAATATATTAAAAAAGAGGTTCTAGCTTTTGAAATACATGTTGGTGAGGGGTTTTCAAAAAAATCTCATGTGTTTGAATTTAATGATTATAAACTGTATATTGTGGTTCAATTTTCTTGATGTTATGAAAAAAAGTGTTTCTAAAAGATATTCTGATTCAGAGCTATTAAATTTTAAAAAAATCATCTTAAAAAAGATTGATATTGCCAAACATGACCTCCAACTTTTAAGGGACTCTTATAGCAATGCTTCTTCTAATGGAACGGATGACACCTATTCTTCTTTTAAATCTTTTGAGGAGGGGTCGGAAACCTTGTCAAAAGAGTCTAACACGTTGTTGGCGGCTAGACAAGAAAAATTTATCCGAGACCTTGAAAATGCGTTGGTTCGTGTTGAAAATAAAACATATGGTATTTGTAGAGAGTCTGGTAAGCTTATTTCTAAAAAAAGATTGGTTTTGGTGCCACATGCTACATTAAGTATTGATGCGAAAAATAAATCGAAATAGATTTGTGAAAATTTTTGGATTAAGTCCCTGGTTTTTTGTTTTTATTCTTGTGTGCCTTGATCAAGGCTTGAAGTTTTTTGTTAAATCTAGTTTTTATATTGGTGAACAACGGGAGATTTTTAACTGGTTTTCTCTTTATTTTGTTGAAAACAATGGTTTTGCTTTTGGTTATGAATTCTTTGGCGCGTGGGGAAAACTGCTTTTAACTACTGTTAGAATAGTTTTTGTTTTTGTTCTTTTTAAATGGGTGGTGAAATTATTAAAAGCTGGACTAAATAAATTTGTTTTTCTGGCTTTTTTGTTAGTTTTTTCTGGGGCAATTGGTAATATTGTTGACAGTGTTTTTTATGGCGTTTTTTATGGTTATGCTCCTTTGTTTTTTGGTAAAGTTGTAGACATGTTTTACTTCCCTTTGTTTTCTGGAACATACCCTGGTTGGGTGCCTTTTTTCGGTGGCAAAGATTTTCTTTTTTTTAAGTATATTTTTAATCTTGCAGACTCTTATATTACGTGCGGGGCCGTTCTTTTGCTTATTTTTTACAATCGTGTTCCTGTTAAATAATAGAGTTGTTTTCTCTCTTTTATCTCTTTGTTTTTTTATATTTGCCCAACTTGAATAAATTAATCTTATTTGTATTATGGAATTTTTAACTAGTAATCTTATTTATATTGCTCCTCTTCTTGGTTTAGTGGGTTTAATTGTTATGTTTTTTCAATCTTCTTGGGTTTCTAAACAGGACCCTGGAGATAAAAAAATGGTTGAACTTTCGGATCATATTGCCAAGGGGGCTATGGCTTTTTTAGTCGCTGAGTGGAAGGTTTTGTCTGTGTTTGCTGTATTTGCTGCCACCGTCTTGGCCTGGTCAGGAACCTTAATAGAAACCTCTTCTCCTGTTATTGCTATTGCTTTTTTGATTGGTGCTTTTTTTTCAGCACTAGCAGGTTATTTTGGCATGAAAATTGCGACCAAGGCAAACGTTAGAACAACTCAGGCTGCTAGAACAAGTCTATCGAAGGCTTTAAAGGTTTCTTTTACCGGTGGTTCTGTAATGGGTTTAGGTGTTGCGGGTTTAGCTGTAATGGGCTTAGGTGGATTGTTTATTTTATTTTATAATATTTATGTTGTAAGTGTTGGAGGAAGTGTAACGGGCCTTGAGATGGTTAAGGCTTTAGAGGTTCTTGCTGGGTTTTCTTTGGGCGCAGAGTCAATCGCTTTGTTTGCTCGTGTAGGAGGAGGTATTTACACAAAGGCTGCGGATGTTGGCGCCGACCTAGTTGGTAAAGTGGAGGCTGGTATTCCTGAAGATGATCCAAGAAACCCTGCCACTATTGCTGATAATGTTGGTGACAATGTTGGCGATGTTGCGGGAATGGGAGCAGATCTTTTTGGCTCATATGTTGCAACAATTTTAGCAACAATGGTTTTGGGTCAAGAAATATCTTCAGTTGATAACTTTGGGGGTATTGCTCCTATTTTATTGCCTTTGGTTATTGCTGGTTTAGGTTTAATATTTTCTATAATTGGAACTTTTTTTGTTAGAATTCGATCTGAAGAAGGATCTGTGCAAAGTGCGCTTAATCTTGGTAATTGGCTGTCTATTTTGTTTACTTTTATTGCCTCTTATTTTCTAACACAGTGGATGCTTCCTGAGACGATGGAAATTAGGGGGGTTGTTTTTTCTTCAATAAGTGTTTTTTGGGCAATTGCTACGGGTCTTATTGTTGGTGCTTTAATGTCTATAATAACAGAATACTACACTTCTATGGGGCGTAGGCCCGTAGACTCTATTATTCATCAGTCTTCAACAGGTCATGCAACTAATATTATAGGTGGCCTGGCTGTTGGTATGGAATCAACCGTTTTACCCACCTTGGTGTTGGCGGCCGGAATATATGTTTCTTTTTTGTTTGCAGGACTTTATGGTGTGGCTATTGCTGCTGCTGGCATGATGGCAACAACAGCTATGCAGTTGGCTATTGATGCTTTTGGGCCAATAGCAGATAATGCTGGCGGTATTGCAGAGATGAGTGGTTTGCCCAAGGAGGTTCGTGAAAGAACAGATAATTTAGACGCTGTCGGAAACACTACCGCTGCCGCCGGAAAGGGCTTTGCGATTGCTTCTGCCGCCCTAACGGCCTTGGCTCTATTTGCGGCGTTTGTTGGTTTGGCCGGAATTGATTCAATAGATATATATAAAGCGGATGTTCTTGCGGGACTGTTTGTTGGGGGCATGATCCCGTTCATTTTTTCTTCGTTGGCAATTGCCGCTGTGGGGCGCGCTGCCATGGACATGGTGAAAGAGGTGCGAAGACAATTTAAAGAAATTCCTGGTATTATGGAAGGAAAGGCTACTCCTGAATATGAAAAATGTGTTGAAATTTCAACAAAAGCTTCTATTAGAGAAATGATTCTTCCTGGAGCTATTCCTTTGGTTGTTCCTGTTGTTGTTGGTTTTTGTTTTGGCCCTGAGGTTTTAGGTGGTCTTTTGGCTGGTGTTACTGTTTCTGGTGTGTTAATGGGTATTTTTCAAAATAATGCCGGGGGAGCCTGGGACAATGCTAAAAAATCTATAGAGGCTAGTGGTGAAAAAGGATCGGAATCTCACAAGGCGTCTGTTACTGGAGACACTGTTGGTGACCCTTTTAAAGATACCTCTGGTCCATCTATGAATATTCTTATTAAATTAATGAGTATTGTTTCTTTGGTTATTGCTCCTCATATTTGTGAAAAAGACAATGGTCACGGCTCTGTTGAAGATAGTCCCGGTGTTGAGTTGTCCTATGAAGATGTTGAAGAAGATGTTATTAATTATTAATTAAATAGTCTAGTATTTGAATGGCATTTGTTGCCGCTCCTTTTCTTAATGGGTCGGCAACAACCCACATGTTGAATGTGTTTTTTTGAGAGAAATCCTCTCTTATTCTGGAAACAAAAACCTCGTTTTTTCCTCTTACCTCTGTGGGTGTTTTATAGTTTTTTCCTTGCTCAACAATAACTCCGTTTTGTTTTTTTAAAAGTTGTATTAATTGCTTTTTTGTTGTCTTTTTTTTAAGCTCAATATTAACACTTTCTCCGTGTCCACCAAGAGTTGGAACCCTAACTGCGGTTGCTGTTATTTTTATATTAGAATTAAGAATTTTATTTGTTTCTTTTATTATTTTTTCCTCTTCTTTTGTGTAGTCGTTTTCACAAAAATCATCACACTTTGGAATAACATTTCTGTGTATTTTATTTTTATATACTTTTTCTTTAGGTTCTTCTTTTTTTTCTTCTTTCTTTAATTGTTCTACTGCCTTTAGTCCTGTTCCAAGCACCGACTGGTATGTTGACACTACCATTCGCTTTATTCCTACTTTTTTTTGTATAATAGCAATTGCCATTATTAACTGTATTGTTGAACAGTTTGGGTTTGATATTATTTTATCTTTTTTTGATATTATTTTTCCGTTTATTTCTGGAACTATTAATTTTATGTTTTTATCCATTCTAAAGGCCGAAGAATTATCTATGACTATTGCCCCTATTTTATTGAATTTTTTTGCATATTTTTTTGAAGCCTGTGCCCCTGCCGAAAATAACGCGTGTGTAGGATTTTGTTTTAATGCTTGGTCTACTGAAACGACCTTGTATGTTTTATTTTTATAGGTTATTTTTTTTCCCTTGCTTTTTTCTGTAGCAACAAAAATTACTTTTTTAATGGTTTTGTTTTTTTTTTCTTCTAAAATTTTTATAATTTCTTTTCCAACTAAACCTGTGGCGCCTAAAATTGTTAATATCATAAACCGTTTGTTATAAATAATCCAAGAAATTTAAATATTTATTTTAATGTTTTCTAAAGCTTTATTATTAAAATCTAAAAAACTTCCTAACAAAACTGGTGTTTATATGTTTTTAAATAATAAAAAAGTATTATATGTCGGTAAATCTAAAAAAATTAAAACCCGCGTTAGTTCTTATTTTCAATCAGATTTAAAAAAAGACCAATTAATTATTTCTTCATCTAATAATATTAAATATCTTCTTGTTGATTCAGAGGAGGATTCTCTTTTTTTAGAAAATAACTTAATAAAAAAACACAAACCTAAATACAATCTTTTATTAAAAGATGATAAAAACTTTCCTTGGATATGTATAAAAAATGAAAGGTTTCCTCGTGTTTTTATTTCTAGAAAAAAAGAAAACAATAATGATTTTTATTTTGGGCCCTATATAAATAACCGTATTTTAAAAAAACTACTTGAAATTGTTTTTGATTTTTACCCGGTTAGATCTTGTAATTTTAATCTTTCTAAAAAGAATATTTTATCTAAAAAATACACGGTTTGTTTAGATTATCATTTAAAAAAATGTTTTGGTCCTTGTGAAGGTTATCAAAGTGAAAAAGATTATTATAAAAATATTTCTTCCATCAAACTACTTTTAGAGGGAAGGTATTCTTCTTTCTTAAAAATAATTAAAAAAGAGCTTGAGTTTTGTTCAAAAATGCTTCTTTTCGAAAGATGTGAAAGTTTATATAATTTAATAAACAAAATCAACTATTTAAAAAGTAAAAGTATTATTGTTTCTGTTAAAAGCATTGATTTAGATTGTTTTTATATTTTAAAAATTAATAATTTTTACTATATAAATTTTATAAGAATAATAGAGGGTTCTGTTCTTTTTATAAATAACTATAAATTTAAAAATGAATTTTATTTTTCAGAAGAAGATGTTTTAAGAAGTTTTATTAAAAAAGTATTTATAAATTATAATAGCGTTTCTAAAAACTTAATTTCTAATATTAATATTGATTCTTTTTTTAATAGTCGTGTTTTTGTACCTAAAAGAGGTTATAAAAAAAATATCCTTGATTTATCTAAAAAAAATATCCTTGAATATATTGGTTCCAAAAATCCTAAATTTGATATTTCTATTTTAATTAATTTAAAAAAATACTTGAATCTTAAAAATACTCCCTTTATTATTCACTGTTTTGATATTTCTAATTTAAATGGAACAAACACCACTGCTTCTTGTATTGTTTTTAAGAATGGAAAACCTTTAAAATCTGAATATAGGTCTTATAAATTAAACTCTGTATTTGGTCCTGATGATTATTTATCTCTCTCAGAAGCTGTAGAAAAAAAATATAAAAAATTTAAAAATATTCCTGATTTAATAGTAATAGATGGAGGGAAAGGTCAATTAAATACAGTATTAGAAAAATTTAAAAAATTAAATATTATTAAAAAAGATATAATAAGTATAGCTAAAAAAGAAGAAATAATTTTTTTAAGTGATAATAAAAAGGTTGTTTTAAATAAAAAAAGCGAAGAGTTAAAGTTAATTCAGTATATAAGAAATGAAGCTCATCGATTTTGTTTAAAACATCATAGGGTTTTAAGAAATAAAAACTTTATTAATACAGAGTTAAATAATATAAAAGGAATAGGTAATAAAACAATATTTGAATTATTAAATAATTATAAAACATTAAAAAATATAAAAAATTGTTCTAAAAAAGATTTAATAGGTTTTGTTGGTTTAAAAAAAGGAAATATTATATATAAACATTTTAATAAAAAATAATGTTAATAAAGTTTAATTATACCAGTTAATTTATTAACAATAATTTGACTCTTTTTTTTAAAAAAAAATAATAATTAATTTTATTAAAATTTAATAAAAAATATTAGTGCCTTATTAACATTGTTATTAATAATATTTAAATAACATATTTTATATTTTATTATTATTTTAATTATAAAATTTGTTTATATAAATCATATTTAGATTTTTTTTTATTGTTAATATTATTTAATAATTAAAAAAACCAAATATTATTAAATTAAAAATTACACTTATTAACATTATATATATATATATAATATTAATATTTTAAATATTTTATATTATATATAGTGTTTATATTTACTCCTAAATTAGTGTTGTTATTACCAGATCTTAGTGCTGGTGAATTATTATTTAAATTATAATTAAAATTTATAGAGTTAATGTATTCAGGATTTCCTAAAATATTATAATAACCTTTTAATATATTATTATTAGATAAACAATAAGAGTTTATAATATTATAATTATTAATATCAAAATCTTCGTTATTATAAGAATATATGTTATTTTTTGATATTATATTATTATTAGTTTTTAAACTATTATTAGTTTTTATAGCAATATTATTTATATCAAAATTATTATTAACAATATAAAATATAGAATTATTATTTATTTCTAATGCTGTATTATTTTTTATAAATAAATTATTATAAATTTTATTAAAACCAGTTTTATTATTAATTGTTAAAGAATTATTATTATTAAAAAAAACGTTATTAATTATATTAGTATTATTACAATTATTAATTAATAAACCAGAATTATTAAAAATCAAATTATTATTTAAATTTAAATTTTTTAAAGAGTTAAATTTTAAATTTTTAGAATTATTAAAAACACAACCATTTAAATTTAATGTAGAATTATTAATACTTATAAGTGTATTATAGAAATAAGAATTATTAAAAATTAAAGAAGATTTATTTAATTCTAAAACAGAATTATTAATAATAGAATTATTAATTTTAAAGTCGGATTTTTCAATATTAAAATCTACATTTTTTATAAAACAATTATTTAAAAAAAAACTACTATTATTTTTTAAATAAAAAACACTTTCTTTTTTAGAATAAATAAAAACAGTATAATATTTTTCATAATTTTTTAATTCTGAAACGTTAAAAAAAAACAAAGAATCTATATTACTTTCACCTATAATTAAAGTTCCATTATTTATAATTTGAGCAGAATTTTTTAAAAATAATTCTACCCCATTTTTTAAAACAAGAGTTTTGTTTTTAGGAATAATTAAATCTTTTTTAATAATATATTTTTTTTTAGATTTTTCTAAATAACTAATATTATTAATAGTTTTTAAATTAGAACTTTTTATCCAACCATCTTTATTTATAGAAATACTATTATTACACGAATAAATTAAAAACAAAATAAAAAAAAATCTATACATTTTTTTTAAAATTAGAATCTGAAATTAATAATTTTGTATAATATTTTCTATTATTAGAAAATAAATTTTTTGTTTTAAAACTATCAATAATAAGACCCTTTTTTAAAACAATAATTTTATCACACAAATAATAAATAGAATTAATATCATGAGAAATAAAAATAACAGTAATATTTAGTTTTTTATTTATAAAATATATCAAATTTAATATTGAAAATTGTGTTTCTATGTCTAATGCAGAAATAGACTCGTCAAAAACAATAATTTTAGGACTAGAAGCAAGAACACGAGCAATCGAAACCCTTTGTTTTTGCCCCCCTGAAAGCTCATGAGGAAATCTATTTATTAAGGAAGTGTCTAAAGAAACAAACTTAAAAAGTTCTTTATCAGAAGTATTAGTTTTATATAGTTTTATAATCTCATTAACACTATCTCCAACAGTATATTTAGGGTTGAAAGTAAGAAAAGGATCTTGATATACCATTTGAACAGAAGATAAAAGAGAAAAAACAGAATCATTGTAATAAAAATCACCAGAATAATTTTTTTCGATACCACACAAAATTCTTCCAAGTGTTGTTTTTCCAGAACCAGAACCTCCAACAACACCCAAACAATCACCACCAGAGATTTTTAGATTAATATTTTTTAAGGCAGTAAATTTTTTATTATTCTTTACATAAGAAAGGCTCACATTTTTTAAATCAAAGAGTTTTAATTTTTTTAAAAGAAGCGAGTTGTTTAAATTAAAATTAGATAAAGAAAAAGAGGTATCTATTTTTTTTTCTCGGATTTTATTTAAAATTTTATTTAAAGAAACAAGGTGCTCCACGGGCTTATTAGGTTTATTTTCAACAAAAAAACGGTCCTTAAAAACAATAACACGATCAGAGTAAAAATTTATTAAATCAAGATTGTGACTAATTAAAACAACAGAGAGATTTCTGGTTTTTTTTAAACTTAAAATAAGATCTAAAACCTCTTTTTGAACAGAGGGGTCTAAAGACGTTGTTGGCTCATCAGCAACAAGTAGAACTGGCTCAGAAGCAAGAGCAATAGCTATTACAACTCTTTGTTTTTGTCCCCCCGAAAGTTCATGAGGAAATGAATTAAAAACTTTTTCAGGGTTAGTAATACCAACCTCTTTTAAAACAACTAAACAATTTTTTTTTAAGTTACCTTTCTTTAATAAATAAAAAACTTCACTCAACTGTTGACCGCAGGTTAAAACGGGATTTAAACTTGTAGCCGGGTCTTGAAAAACAAGAGAAATAAAGCGTAGGCGAAAATCATTCCAGTCAGATTTTTTTTTATTCAAAAGATTAAAAAAGGGTTTTTTTTGTTTTTTAAAAACAAAGGCCCGGTCTGCAGAACACTTAAAAACAGATCTGTTTAACAGGCCTAGAAGAAATAAAGAAAAAACCGACTTTCCTGATCCAGAATCACCAAAAAGCCCAACAATCTCACCAAAACGAACATTAAAATCAGAGCTACAAACGAGACTATTACTACCCGCCGAAATAGATAAATTCTTTATATCAACAACAAAATCGGACATTTATGAAAAATCTTTAATAACCATTCGAACAATAAAGTCGAGGCTGTTTGTTAACATATAGTTTTCGATATTTTCAAAACCATCCTCAGACCTTCCTAAACGAACAAAAACAACATTTAATTCAGGAATAAAAACAACATATTGACCTAAAAAACCTCGAGCATAGTAAATAGTGTGATTTAAAACGCTAGCCGTCCACCACCCGTTTGAATAAAAATCAACTTGTTTGCTTGGATTTTCTCCATTAATCAACAAAGGAGCAGACAACAACCAATTAAAATAACCTTCAGAAATAACACCCCTCCCAGAAGACAACATAAGTAAACCAATTTTTGAAAAATCACGAGCACTACTATTAAAGCAGCAAAAGGTTTTTTCAAACCCATTTTTTGAATCAAGAGACCAGGCGGCATTGTTTGATGCTCCAATTTTTGACCACAAAACCTCACTAGCAAAATCAGAAACACTTTTGCCAGTAGACCTGCTTAAAATAAAACCAAGTAGTTGAGTGTTTCCGCTGTTATAACGATAGGTAACACCAGGCGCCTCAGTAAAACCCCGCCTTAACAAAACACTAAAAAGATCATCACCATAATAAGCCTTTGCTGTTACACTTATCGGTTTTTTATAATTTTCTAACCAGTCGAAACCCGAAGACATGTTTAATAAATGACGAATTTTCACATCGTGATTTTTATAAGGAGAAAGCTCTGGAAGAAAATCAAAAATACTTTGATTAACACTTTTAATATATCCACTATCTATAGCACAACCAACCAACAAGGACACAATGCTTTTTGCAATAGAAAAAGAGTTGCTCAAAGAGTCTAACCCACCATCATCCCAGTACTTTTCTAAACGAACACTATCGTCTTTAATAACTAAAAACGCAGAAGTTTCAATAGAGTTTAACATATTGAGTAAAGAGTCGTTTTCTAAAGAGTCAAGGTAGTTTGAGGCCAAGGGCAAAGGCTTAGGACTAGGGGCTAAAACAGACCGCGTATTAAAAAAGTTAAAATCATCGATTTGAGCAGAGGTTTCGCCCCTCAGATAAGTTTGTTTAATTCCTGGAAATAAATAAAAAAGATCAAAAACAACAACACAGAAGCATGCACAAAAAATAAAGAATAAAAAAAAACGGTTTTTCAAAATCAATCTACAATTTTACAATTAAAAACTTCTTGAAAACAGGACCTAAAGCTTTCTTCAACAGCTAAAAAATTAACGCTTTTTCCAAGCTCATTGTTTAAAGAGGTTACCCCCTTGTCTGTTATTCCACAAGGAATAATACTATTAAAATAAGACAAATCAACATCAACATTAAAAGCTAGACCATGCATAGTAACCCACCGACTTGTTCTAACCCCCATGGCGCAAATTTTTTTGTAACCAACTTTTTGGTCCCCAAGCCAAACGCCCGTTGAATCATTAATTCGAAAGCCACTAAGGTTGTGTTTTTTTAAGACCAATATAACAACCTCCTCTAAAAAACGTAAATACTTATGAATGTCTGTAAAAAAATTATCTAAATCTAGTATTGGATAAATAACAAGTTGCCCAGGGCCATGATAAGTTATATCCCCCCCCCGATTTATTTTATAAAAACTAGCATCACGACTTTTTAACCCCTCGCTGTTTAACAGCAAATGTTCCGCTTTACCGCTTTTTCCTAGCGTGTATACATGGGGGTGTTGACAAAAAATAATATAATTTTCAGTTTTTAACCCCTCACGTTTTTTTTTAATAATAGAGTTTAAAAGGTCTTCTTGAACACCCCAAGCCTCTTTAAAGTCTATAATTCCTAAATTTTTAAAAAAAACACTATTCATTTCTAATATGAATATAACTATATTTGGTTAATATTAATTTTAAGACGTGGAAAAACATACCGAACA
>MDSW01063129.1_pt1 | contig 58490 bp, 71 predicted proteins | sample 811171 | NCBI WGS metagenome assembly MDSW01 (sample SAMN05326641, study PRJNA326480) | marine metagenome | isolation source: seawater | place: Atlantic Ocean: North West | collected 2012
CCAAAAAAAGCGGACCCGTGCAACGAGATTTTTGCGAAAGCAAAAATCGAACTCTGAAAATTTGGAATTCAAAATTCAAAATCTAAAAACTTAAATTCTAAATCCCAAAAATCTAAAAACTTAAATTCTCTTTTTATTTTCTACATTATTACTAAACATATTTAATGGGAGGGGCACTTCTACAACTAGTAGCCTACGGTGCACAAGACGTTTACCTTACTGGCAACCCTCAGATCACCTACTTCAAGGTGGTCTACCGCCGCCACACCAACTTCTCTATGGAATGTATCGAACAAACCTTCAACGGAACTCCTGGCGCTGAGAAAAAAGTTTCCTGCACCATCACTCGCAACGGTGACCTTATTGGCGCCATGCACATCAAGCTTTTGACTAGTGGTGCAACCTCTACTGAATTCGTAGACATTATAAAAGATGTAGACATAGAAATAGGCGGTCAAAAAATTGACAAACATTACGGTAAATGGTTTGATATATGGCACGAACTTACCGTATCCCATGTGTTTGGGCCTAAAGCGCACGGTGACCACCTCATTCCCCCAGGAAGTGGTACATCTCAATACGTTCCTCTTCATTTCTGGTTCAATCGTAATATAGGATGCGCACTTCCCCTCATCGCACTCCAATATCACGAGGTTAAAATAAACATAACCTTTGGTGATGGTGGTATTAGCAGCCTAGCAAACTATGATTTCAGTACAGCAAAACTTTGGGTTGACTATATATACCTCGACGACGATGAACGCAAACGCTTCGCTAAAATGAGTCACGAGTACTTAATAGAACAACTACAATATTCTGATATACAAACTTTACCAGGAAGTAACAAAAAGGGTACAATTCCACTATCATTCAATCACCCCATAAAAGAAGTAATATGGCAACCTAATACACCCCTTGGAGGAGAAGATGCCAATATCAAACTTATATTTAACGGAAATGACCGATTTGAGAGTCGCGAAGAAAGATACTTCACTGTTCTACAAAAATACTATCACCACTCTTATATTGACAGTTCTTTAAAAGCAAAAAGAACAGGTGTATATTCTTTTGCGCTCCGTCCAGAGGAACATCAACCTTCGGGTACTTGCAATTTCTCTCGTATAGATAAAGTAGAACTTTCTATCGGAAACGTTGGAAGTGCAACTTCAATAGAAATATATGCCATTAACTACAATATTCTTCGCGTAATGTCTGGTATGGGTGGTCTTTCGTACTCCAACTAAAATATTTTACCCAATTACTCTACTCAATAATTTACCATAAATTCATTTACAAAACTAACAATGAAGTTTTTTTTATAAATCTTCATTGTAAATTTTACCATTTCTACTCTTTTTTCTTTTCGAAAAATTTAAGACATTTCCATATAATTGCCGACTCCTCAAAATTATAAGCTCCTCTCTTTTGTGCAATACCTAAACACTGAACTAATACATTAAATGCATCTTGCTCCGACTTTATTTCAAGAGTTGGATTCACCTTATTTTCTCCACCGTCCACTTTAGAATCCTGAACCTTATCGACGGTATCTGTTGTTGTACTAGCTTCTATCTCCGACATCTTAATTAACATTTAAATTGACATTATCTTTATATATAATTATCAATAACACAACTTAAAAAAAAACATAACAAATTGCCTAAAAAGGCTTTTTATATTTTTATCTTTGTCTCTTTTTTATTTTTATTTATTAATTTTTTATTCTCCAATTTCAATCGCGTCCTCAAATTGAGCCGAGAGTTCTTCCAAATGATTAGCAATAATATCTTTCAAAACCTCCGACCTCTGCGCCACAATTTTACTACCCTTGCCTTCGATATCAGGGCACAAATGACTCAATCCATAGCCGCTTTTATCTCCAACCGCCTGAGCCAGCTCCCACTTTTTTATCGATGACGGATTCTCGCGAAACCTCCTCTCGAAATCTTCCTTGTCTAGAGGTGGTTTCTTATCCTTGATGCGCTTATTCTTTTTACTAACAGCTGGTTTGCTGAAAATATCAGAAGATGCATCCGAATACACCTCCGTTTCTACCTTTGATTCTGGTATCTTGGAGAAATCAACTAATCTTATCAATATATCAGAGACCATTTCCTTTTTGTCTTCTTGAGACAGGTCACTGTTTGACACCACCAAAATACGTCGTAGAGCCGTCTCATGGTTCATACTAATATAAGTTTATGTTTACGCGCCTTAAAAGGCTTTTTATATTTTATCTTTGTCTCTTTTTTACTTTTTATTAAGGGTTTTTTCTTACTCCACGTGAAAATCCTCTGGTGCAGGCTCGAAGTCATCCTCCTTCGGAAGATCCGAAACCTCCTTGCGGCGCGCCTTAGAACGCTTCTTTTTCTTTGTCTCGGGTTCTGGCGCAGCCTTCGCAGCTACGGCACCCAGAGGCTCGTCGTCGTCAGAAGAGTCTGCCACCTCACACTTTACTGCAGGCTTCACCGTCTTCTTTTCTGCCTTCGCAGCTTTCTTTTCTGCCTTCGCAGCTTTCTTCTCAGACTCCTCCTCCGACGACGAAGTCTCAGCCTCCGATGACTCCGCGCTCGAAACCTCCGATGCAATAGGCTTCTCGACCGCCTTCTTCTCGGCGTCTTCAGCCTTTAGCTCTTCGATATCGATGTCCTCTAGGTGAGACGTCAGAATCTCGATCATGTTTTCCTTCTTCGCCCCGAAGGCTGTGTTCTCCATCACTTTTCCGTCTTTGCGCTCAACCGGTGGGAGCTGGTCTGCGATGTCAAACCCCTTCTTACCAACCGCCTTCTTCAACTCGGACACCTTGATAGTGTTCGGGTCTTCGCGGAACTTCTCAACAAACTCCGCCTTGTAGAAGTTCTTATCCAAGACAACCGCCTTCGTCTTATCCTTCTTCGACTTAATCTGAGGTCCCTGCTTAAGGAGCTCCAGCAGCTCCGCCCTCTTTTTCTGTGTAATACCCTTGATACCCTTCGACTTGCACTCTTCCTTAAGCTCTTGTACCGTCATCTTATCGTAAGCTGATGTGGCAGTTCCAGATGCAGCCACAGGCACATCGCCAAGCAGATGCTTCACGAAGGCCTGCTTCTGTGCAGCATCCTCCCAGCCTTGGAACGAGTCGATAGCGAACATGAGAGCCATTGTGTTTTTCGTTGAGTGTCGTTGGATACTTGTATGTATTTCTGAACTAATACTGCTCCCAAGTCCTAAAGTGCATTACCATGGTCTTTTTCTACACAAGTACGTACTCCAATTTTTTTTGGTAAGTTTATTAAAAGACCATAGTAATGTACTCTAATACATAGACACTACTATTGGTAAATACATACACATACAAGAGACAACGCAACATGACCACCGAATACCAACGCCTCGGAGGCTACCTCCCCCACGAAATCGAAGCACTCGTCAAGGAGTACGCGCAACCACGATACATGAAACCAATACCAAAAGTCATAGCTCAGATAAAGATGCTTAACAGAGACGGCGGAATCCTCAGCACATGGGACGACGGAACACGCAGGTCCAAAGGTGCAAGCTGCTGGCTCGTACAAGTCCGCGTGATATTGTACGGAACCAAGGCTTCGCTCAAACTACTCGGACCCAGCAAATTCCACGGCCCTTTCTAAAAATACACAAAACACCACAAAAAGACCTTTTAAGGCACGTAAACACAAACACAACAATAACAACAACAATATGACTACCGAATACCAACGCCTTGGAGGTCACCTCCCCCACGAAGTCGAAGCGCTCGTCAAGGAATATGCACAGCCACGATACAAAAAACCCTTGAACGACGACCTCGACCAAGAAATAAGGCTCCGTCAATTAACTTGGGGGCACTTCCAAGAACATCGATACTACAAGCTATGCGACTATTACAGATACCAAACCACGCGAGTTGGTAACAACATCACCTCGTTTTCATACGGGTGGGTAGGGCCTCGCGGAAAAACCATCCACCCCGTTCGTTGCGGAAAGAGCTGTGGAAAGTGCTACATTCGCGGAGATGAGTAACGAGATAAAGGCCTCTTACAAAAAAAACACAAAAATACAAAAAATACAAAAATATAAACACCTTTTAAAGCGCGTAAACAACAAAACAATGGCACGAACCAAGCAAACAAACCTTAAAAGCCCAAAAACAAAATGGCCTCTGCCGTACTTCTTGGCAGAAGACGGACGACTGTGGAAACAAATAGCAGCAGGAAATTACATTATGGCTTTCGATAAAGAATACGACAACGTAATGGAACAATGGTGGTATCACGGCGAAAAAGATAGAGAAGCCAACGAAAATCTCATAAAATCTCTCGGCCACTCGCACATCGACAAATACTTAGCTTCGCACATCGCATCCTTCACCTACACCAAACCACCCGAGTCTTTGCTCCAAATCTACTACGATTGACAAAAGTAAAAAATAAAAAGCCCTTTTAAGGCAAGTAAACTATAATACAATGCCGCCAACTACGTGGTTCGATCTCAAAGTACCCGAGAAAAAAAACCGACCAACCAAAAGCCAATGGGATACAATCGAATACTTCAGAACTCGAGACAAAATTCTAGGCATCACGGATTCCCAAAAAATAAAAGATTACATCGAAAAACAAAAAAAACTCAAACGAAAAAATCTTAAACGAAAACGGATAGACGAGAAGTTTCAAAAACTATTAAAAGACCACAACGACAAAAAATTGATGCCTCCTCCTCCCCCCGTTCTACCAGGAACTCTAAAGCGATGCAACGCGCTTCCCCATAACAAAAAACAAAAACTTAATTAAACAATAACATAAAAAGCCTTTTAAGGCAAGTAAACTCTAACTACAAAACAATGAACCACACAAGCTCTGCTACGAAAATTTCAGTCACGGGTCTTGGAACCCACACTGTATTTTATTACGAAGAGGAAGAAATACCTCATGTAACACCGAAAAATGCGGCAAAAGGTGACAATAATAGCGATGCAGAATAAAAAGTCGTAACAATAAAAAACATAAAATATCATAAAAAGCACCTGTCTCGAGTGGATGACAAGGGTGCGTATTTTAATACCCGTTTTGGCGTTCAAAAATTGAGGGATGACGAACGTGGCTTGTATCTGAAAAACGGCAAGGGCGCGCCTCTGTATCTTTACAAGTGGCACTAACTTTTTCAAGAAAATACCACAGCAAAACATATTAAAAATTAACCTTTATAGCAAGTAAACTTAACTTACAAACTAACGATAAACGCATGATTTCCGAATACGAAAGGCTAGGAGGTCATTTCCCAGAAGATATTGAATGGCAAATTCGCGAATTCGCTTTGCCTAAATACAGAAAACCTCTCAATAAACAAATACTCGTACGATTAACCAACGGAATACGCCAAAACCTATGCGACGAAATTACTCAATTCGAAACTCTTAAAAGGTGGATCTGGGACATAACAGAAGCAGAATACGGAGGCTGGCTCGGATGGCGAGAAGCCATGATAGACCAATACGGAATGGATATCGACTTTGCCGAGTTGGAATTGGGATTGGAAAGAGAAGTTAAGAATACACTTAAGCTTTGGTGGAATGGAAAGCTCGACAGGAATCCCTTCGAATTTTACAAAAATTAAACAAAAAACAAAAAATTAAATACCGCAGCAAACCATATTAAAAATTAACCTTTTTAGGTCAGTATAAACAATAGACAATGTGGAAGTCTCAGTGGAACTTTAATATTGCAGTATCTCTAAAGCCTATGAGACGTAAGCACTACGCAGCTGTGTGTAAAATTAGATACCTCGCCCAAAAACTCAAACAATCGACCTTCCGAAAAAAAATAAAAAGATTCCCAAAAAACCAAAATTCACGAATAAAATACACATTCGCAACCATACACTCCCTATTCCATCGAAAAAGATGCACCTTCAAAGACGATACCATCGATATCGGCGTCCAACTCGTATCTTTGCATATCAATAAAAATATCGGGAATCTTCACCCAGAACACCTCGATAATGTCGCCTTATGCATATTATTCAAACGCAATTTACCCAACAAAGCATTCAGAACAATAGTTAAATTTCTTTGATATACTATTAAAGCAAGTAAACTACATTTAAAAATGATGATAATAATAGAATGCATAAGATACGTATTCGTATGCTTTAAAATAGACATCATCGAAAAAAAATACGGCAGCGACATGCTAATAATCCCAGAACGACACCAAAATTACGAAAGAGACGCCTTTCTAAAATATACCCAACCTAAAATATACAATAACCCAAGCCCCAAAAATACAGTTTGGGGTCAATTCGTCGAATTCGACTAATTTAAAAATAACTCTATAATATAAAATAGAATGCCTACCGATACAATTCTATCTTATGTTATAACTGGAAGTTTAGGACTTCTACTTACAATCGTGGGAACAAAAATAACGTACCACGACCTCAAAGACACCATCACAAACAAAAAAAAACAAATATCGCTAATAACAACCCACAACTACCTTTTTTCGCCAGCCTTGGCCATTATTATATCCAACACCTTCAACCTCGACTTCCCCCGATCCATCGCTCTTTTCGTTTTTTCAGTCGTTCCATCTTCACCTTCAGCATCTTCCGTTTTTACGATGCTTACTAAAGGAGACGTCCCTCTCGCTATGACGGCATCGGTCATTTCTATGGTATCCAGCTTTATATTAATGCCAAGCGCTTTCTGGCTACAACTCAAATTATACAAAAACAATAACGACATAACTAGCATACAACTGCCTTATCTGCAAATTGTTGGCATATTGACGTTTTTTACTTGCGCGATTTCGTTCGGAATGGTGCTAAAAAGAAAATTATCCCGAAATTATCTGGATTTGTACAAAAAATACACAAAACGGGCGATGTTCTTATCCATTATCGCCATCATAATCCTTTTCTCAATGACAACGCAACTCGTTCACAGCGCCTTTTATCACGGTCCCGACTGGGTTATTCACTACACATCCATCATTTCTTTCATCATTATCAACCCAACCGCAACAATAATTACAACGCGCGTTTTCTGCATCAACGATACGCCCGAACGAGACGCCATTTTCTTCACGGTACTTCGAAAAAATCCCGCGATTCCCATGGCCGTCGCGGCTTTAAGCTTTAAAAACACCGTTTCCGACGAAGATTACTATACTATTGTCGGCATTGAATTTATATTGCCTTTTATAATGGACTTGATTTCAAATCCCATTTTTTTGTACATCCGAAAAAAAAGAGTGGGTTATTTTTGCTGCAAAAATAAAGAAGAAAGCCAACTTCACGAAGAATTGCAACAAGAAGTTAAAGAAGTTAATCAAGAAAATCAAGATGTTATCGAAGAAAATCAAGCTAATACCCTTTATGTATAAAGGTATTTACCAATAACATTAATCCAAAACTAAAAAAATTAAAAAGAAACATATACTGGAACAAAAAACCCAACATATTTATAATGTAATCAGCACCTTCATTTCCCGTTCTTATCACTATAAATCCCAACTTTAAGGTAGTATTTTCGTTCAACGTCAAATTCTTGTAATTCTCTATTTTGTACGGAACTATCTTTTTTAAATGTCTGTCCTTTGAAATTGACGCACTCCCTTTTCTACACAGTATTTTCAAATAATCAGTCTCCACATTCACAAAATTATAATTCCAAAGCTCTTCGGGATCTTCCAACACAATCTTGTATCCAATTGAATTTCTCGCGTTTTCTATATCTATCGCAAAAATACCCAACGTTTTCAACGAATTGCTCGCTTTTAACAACAAATCGTCCAATTCCAAATACCCCAAACCTGAAATCCCCGAATTGTTATACACCACCAAATCGCAACAAGATACATTGGGAGGATTCGGCCGCAACTCATTCGAAAAATACACTTCTCTTTCGCAATCTTCTTTCCAATACTTATCTATTCTTTCGCCGACAAAACTACTCACCGACTTCTTTATCCCGTAATATCGAGGCATAACCACTGCTCCTATCATTGTCAATAAATATATCGCTCTATTCAACATATTTATTTATTGACAATATTTATTAAAATTTATTTTAATTCATCTTTTTTTATTTTTAATAAACAAAAATGAATTACTTCTCCAAATTATACATTTTAGCCTATATAATGCATATTTTCCTCGGTCCGTATTTCATATGGTACTTTTTATTCGACAACAGACCCGTTAAATGCTGGGAAAATAACACAACCCTGCTTAAAAGACTTTTTTTTATATCCTACCTCAATCTTCTATTAATAGCATACTTCAACGAAAAACCAGACATCGAATTGTTCGTAATAAGTATGGCAATATCATTAATTACCTTTTTTGTATTCATATATAAATGGTGGGACACCGAATGGAGAAAACACAACTCCGACTTTTATTACGGTATCGTAGATCATTTCGTTTTTTTCGTTGTGCCATTATTAGTTTTTTATAAAATATATAATCTCGATATCACCCAATACAAACCCGGTGCCAAAACATTGATCGGAGTTATTTACCTGTATTTAATGAAATCAATAGACCAAATTATATATAAAGGCGGAAAAGACATATAAACCACTAATCTATATTCGAATTCATTATATTTATACGATTATCTGAATTATTATTAACCCTCTTAGTCACGCTATTTTACGCGCCAGAAGTTGGTGCTATCCTCTTATTTCCAATAACGTGATAAATGAAACAACTATATATCTTTTAGGAACTTCTTAAATCCGCGTTTTTTTTTATTTGGTACTATTAATAATGTCCTCGAGTCAAAATTTAGAACCGAGGCACTTTCCCCTTGGATGTTATAATTCTAAAATGACCAATAAGATCAGAAGAGCCTCTTATGTAAAACTGTGTAATAAACTAGGTTTAGAAACTGAATATGAAAAAAGTCCGCCATCTTCTAAAAGTTCTAAAAGTTCTAAAAGTTCCAAAAGTTCCAAAAGTTCTAAAAGTTCCAAAAGTTCTAAAAGTTCCTCGAGTAGCGTCAGGGCATCAAAATCACCCCTAAGTAAAGAGGTATTGTGCAATATGTTAACCAGAAAAATAATAGAAAAAGTAAAAGAAAACAAAAACATTAAACAAGATGAATTTGAGGCTATCGAGAAAAAATACGAACAAAATAAAACTAACGCCGAAGCCCAGTTAAATTACGCCTTCGCCCTTTTAGCTACGAATAAATTTGACCACAATAAAGCCTACGGGATTCTTCTCAAGTAATTAAATTACAGCGACAATTTCCAAAAAGACTTTTTGGTGATTTTTTCATAGTAACTCGGAGTTACTGCGGTTCCACCCAAATATTTGGGAGAAAGAAAACGAAACAATTTATACCCTGTTTTCGTCTTCTTTTTGTCAACGTACCACCAACGACCTCTTCTTTGTTTAGGATTGCCGAAAGTACCTGGAGGACGACCGGCGCGGCGTCGTTGCTGGGCGGACTGTGGCGTTGGCGCGCCCGTGGCGAGGAACACGCCCGTGGCGAACGGCGACGTTGGCGCGTCGCGGGAGGAAGTCATCCCTATTTCATCTTGTGTTGGCTGAGTCTGTCGCTCCCGCGAGCGGCTTCGTCGGTCCTGCGCTTCCGATGATCGGCTTCGTCGGTCCTGCGCTTCCGATGATCGGCTTCGTCGGTCCTGCGCTTCCGATGATCGGCTCCGCCCGCGCCCGCGTGCCATCCGTTCCGCCCGCGCCCGCGCCCGTTGTTCTGCTGCTATCCGTTGCGCCTGCGCCACCGCCGCTCGCCACGCCGCCTCCTCCCGTTCCGCCTGCGCCCGTGCCGCCTCCTCCCGTACCTCCTTCGCCCGTGCCTCCTCCGCATTTATCTTTAATTTTAAATATTCTCTTGTCTGGAGTTGGGTCCCTCTACCTTTATCCACAATTTGTTGTACGAGGTCTTCCATACTAACTGCCATTAAAATTTCACCAGGGTCCCCCAAAATGGGTTTTAATTCAATCTTCGTGTTTAAGAACTTCTCACCAAGTGTTTTCTCTACTACCTTCAGAGCAGCAACTTCGCCGCAATCAGCATCAATAGAAGTCCTCGCAGCGGTGGTACCGAATTTATTTTTTCGGGTATGAGTGCGCTTCTGCTTTTTGCCGAAGCCCGCCGTACCACCCCTTGGCGTCAGATTTAAAGCTGAGAAATTGTATTCTCCAGATCCGGGTCCCAACACGTTACACGGCCGATAACCCCCGAAATTTTCGTTGGTTAATACGGCATTATGAATAGAAGATACGAAAACACTTGATTTATCCCCTTGTGTTAATAATATCGGATTTGTAGGATCACCACTTTCATCAACATGGATCTCTGGGGTTTGAGCAATGCTTGCATCCATGCTAAATTTTAGAGAGATTAATATTGCCACAATTGTATTCCGCCGTTTTATAGCTTGTTCTTGTGGAAGTTCAACGGTATATTGATGCCCTGGTACAATATCAAGTCTGGGATTGTATAATTCTGTAGCTTTGGCAATTACTTGTGTAAGGTCGCTCACTCCTGGTAATGAAAAACCTTTGCAAAATATAATCATATTAGCGTTATCATTTTGATAATAATGATTCCCCTTCGAGTCGGTGTCGATGAGGTGCCAGTTAACACGCTCGTTATCTGTGATGGGGTTTAGGCGGACCTTTGTATTTACGTTAAAATAACAAGTACATCTTGGTATCGGAGGCGAGCCCTCTCCTGTTTGTCTAAGTACATAAAATATACATTTCATAGCTTTCCCAGGCTCCTTAAAGGGGACGTACATCTCTCGACCCTGCGTCGAGTCCGTCCCCAGCTTAAAAATAGTATAGCTATGAAAAAAACTGTTGAAATTCCGGTCAGAAAATGCAAATGGCACGTCAATTGGGTGCTCGCCTGGGTTAAGATTGGGATGAATATAATATTCATCTTGTAATTCCTTAAACAAAACGCCCCCAAGACCTCTATGGAGCCCATCGCGGGTTTGTAGATCCTTGTCCATGGTATCGTGTTTATAAAAATAAACTTCCTGGTTGGCGGTGTGGTGCGGGGAGGGGGCCAAATTCCGCAAAGTCCCCATGGTACTTCCGTTAGCATCTAGCAAAGAACCAGGAGAAAATGCAATAGATTGATGATTTTTAAACAGCAGATCAAAACGATGATCTGATACATCGCTAGTAAACATAAAATGCTGTCCACCTTTAACTTTATCTGCTAATAAATCCACAACCTTATCTCCATTAAAAGTCCGCATAATAGTCATTAAATGTGACATCATCACCTTTGTTGCATTGTCCCATTGGTTATTTCCGAGGTTTTCTTCTTTCCAAGTATTTTTTCTGTAAAAGGTAATAAAATTGCTAAGTATACTGGGAAAGGCGTCGAGCTTGAGCGGACCGAAATCAGCCTTATATAGAGGTTCGTCGTAATCGGTCAAATCGCGAAAATATATTATGGTCCTGTCCGCCGCCTGCACCTCACCCGCCTGTAGCATATCCACGTCTTGTTGGAAAGAGTTTACTGCGGGAAATAAATAGTTTATAAAGGTGTTGATACTTAGTTTAATATTATCAACTCCTTTGAGGTTCTTCGCGCCGAAACCACGATCGCCGTAAAAATCATGAAAAAAATCCATTAAAACTAATAAATTTCTAATTATTATTCCGCTCAGCCTCCTCTTATAAGCGGGCTCCTCGATGCGGACGCGCTGCCCCCCCAACTCTTGCGTCCAATGATATTGAACATCAGGTTGGGCGGACTTCGCTGCAGTTTCTTCGGCGTCCTGGTTCGTAATCTTGAAGGCTGATGCAGAATGAGATACGGTTTGAATATACTGCACCGCATCTTTATTCCTAACATCCACAAATTGCATAAATTCCAGACGCACTGGGTCGGGGCATCTTGTGTATTGTACTTTATCTGGTGCGAACGGTTCAAAAAAATTTTTGACTACAGATCTTTTAAACATTTCTAGCGCGACAGGGAGTCCATCATCGGGCAAATTTAATTTATCTAAATAATGATATAACGCCACTCTGCAAAGGGCCCGTAAAATTAAAAACTTGTGATGTTTATGTTTGTTGTCATTCCCGTCAACGTTTAAATCAAAAAGAAACTCAGGGCGTGTTTCGGCACTCAGTGTGGGATTCCAGCTGTCGCGTCCCCCCGGGCGCGGCTCTACATGAGGCATGGGGGACTCGGGGGGTGGTAACTCGTCCACCTCGTCCACTTCCCGCTGATTAATCTCCTGAAAAATAAATTTGAAAGCCTTATACCGTATTTGTTTTTCTGTGAAATGTCGGTCCCGGTCCCGCCCCTCTTGGAACGCCTGATCCGCTAAATTTCTCGTCTGTGCTTGCGTCAGCACCCTCCCCCGCCGCATCGCATCCACCGCTGCCGTATTGAACACTGCGAGTCCTTCATTAAGACTATTGTAGCGGGTCTGCTCCGAAACCTGAGAGCGAGCTACGAGAGTACTGTGACGGTGTGTGCGCGGCATGAATTCTCGCTCCAGCGCCGCCCCGAACTTCATTTTCCGTAGGTATCCTTTGTTAAGTTTCTTCTGCCGCGGCGTTAGGTGTGGGTGGATCTCCGTTAAGAAACGTAGCAATTTCCTTTTTCCGTATTTTTTAATAAGCGACGATTCCATCTTTATCAACTGACAATAAAATAAAATACGATATATGCATACGTATTTAATTTAACTGTTAAAATTATCGTAAATATTTAATTGTTCGTAGAGTCGTTATTATTAGTTTTTTATAAAATATATAATATCGACGCCAAAACATCGTTCGAACTTATTTAGTTGTATTTAATGAAATCAATAGACCAAAGGCCGAAATAAATATAAACCACTAATCTATATTCGAATTCGTTATATTTATATTAAAAGTATCCCCCAACCCCGCCAAATTCTCAATGTCACTCCTATCTATAGGCGAACCCCTCAACATATTCGCAAAAAAACCCAACGCATTCAAATCGGAATTTATATCAACCCCCATCGGCGCCATCTCAGGCACGTTCAAACCCATAGGTCTCGGCTCCGAACTACCTTCGTTTCGCTGCCTAAACTGCTCGTTAGAACTCACTAAATTATACCTACACGTAGGACACGTCGAATGCAATCTCAACCACTCCGTCAAAGCATTTTCCGAAAATATGTGGCCGCACCCATTTATCTTCAAAACCCTCGTATCTTCTTCAAATACGCTCCAAGATATAGGACATCGCGGCCTCCTCGCCCTATCACCCTCCTCGCCTTCCTGACTTTCTTCCATTTCTTGCGGTTCTTGCGATTCTTGCGGTTCGTTATCGTGACTAGATTCAGTGTCGTCTCGCAACTCGGAATACACACCCGACGTGGTCGCTTCTCTTATCTGCGCTGGAGACATCCCGTTTTCAACGGCTTCGTCCGTGTTATTTCGCTCGTTCAACATTCTTGCAAAATTCAAAAATAACTCTAATGGATTTCCCTCAAAATTGCCTTGATTCAACGTGGCCTCTTCTATGTTTACTTCAACACGTCTCCTCGTCGGCGGCGTTTCCTCTTCTGTCGTGGGTGGAGGACTCCTCGAACGCACTCTGGTAGTTCTCGGTGGTTCGTTTGTTTCTTGTCGCTGTTCTTCCCGAACTCTTTCAGCCGCAGTTTGCTGTTCGGACGACTGAGCGGAGTTTGGTCTGGTTTGGTCTCTTCTCCTAAATCTCATATGGGTGTGGTGCGGGGTATTATTTCTTTCTGTGTGGGTTCTTGTGGGGCGACTGGCTAGTAAAGATACTTGGTTTGCTCTATTTATTAAAGAGTAGCTGTAGCGAGCGGCGGTTATGTTGAAATCCACTATTCTCCTGTTAGTATCCAAAATCCTTGATAAATTTCTGTTGAATACGTCAATTTCATCCTGCAGGGTATTTGGACTCGGCATTTAATTATTGGCATTATTATTATTAACAATTTTAAACCCGCATTTATCCAATATGCACCAAAAAAATATATATAGTATCAATAAAGAATGAAAGTTATATTTATCGTAGGACCCCAAGGGAATAAATACATATCAACATACAACGACACCGTTAAAATAACACCCGCCAGACCATGGCTCCATCAAATACCCCAAAAATTTAAAGTCAACGAAAACGGCAAAAAACAAAACACCAGAGACCACGTGAGAATAGATATAGCAACCGCATTCGCCACCAAATGGGTACTAGACGGAAAAACAAACCAACTCAAGAAAAAAGGAATCACGTTTCTCATCGTCCCCGCCAACAAAATAACCGCCACCCTCGTAAAAAGAAGCGACTTCGTTTTTCACCACTGGTTCGACAAACTCGTCAGACCTCCCATCAAAAGTCTATCCACAAAAACAACCCCCAACGGAAAATACCAAAGCATCATAAACGCAAACGCCCACAAAATGTTTCCACCCGTTAAATATCAACACCTCGTATACGATAAATGCGCCTATTACAAATTCTTCGAAAAAAACGGCATTAACACCGCGCCCACTTTGTGCGTTTCGCGCAAAGATTACCCCCTCCAAAAAAATAAAACTATCGACAAAATATGGAAAATATCAAAAATATGGAAGGAAATGTTCGGAAAACCCGTTCACGGAACAGACAGCGGAGACGTCGGGAGACCCTACGACTTCGGAACTCGCGACAATATCGCCTCCTACATTAAAAGAGTCTTTAAAAGCAAAAACAAATACCCCGCCATCGTATTCCAAAAATTTATGACCGACTTCGAACTCAACTTTCCGCAAATACGCCTTTACTATCTCGGAGAAAAATACAAATACTCCGTAGTCGAATGGAAAACGCCTACCCCCAACGGAACGTCCAGACTATCAAGGCTGTCGGACGCCGCTTCTCTTTACAAAGCTAAGCGTTTCGCAAGCAAAGTTCACGCCGCGATAAGGCCGTTCTTTAAAGGAATGCCTAAATATTTGACCCGAATCGATGTGGGTTGCTGCATGGAAGAAGGAAAAGTTAAGCTTAAAAATCTTTTCCTGAACGAAATAGAAATACTAGCGGGTCTGTATCTTTTTTATGACGGGGAACGGCGCCTAAATTTTGATTACGAAATGGCGAAACAAGCCGCTAAAGTTATTTTATTTAAATCGAAAAAAAATTAAAATATTGATTGTTTTTAACAACAACCAGTATGCTTAAGTTAATAAAAAAAATGCTTTCCTACATTGACAATCTGTTCCTTCTTGGTCTTGCAGTTGCAATATACATTCACTGGATCTGCGTGTCAGCCAGGTCTTATAAAGCGGAAAATTTCACGGGAGCGTGGGATTTTTTAGGAGAAAAAATAAAAGGGCTATCGAACAACGAACAGTTGAAGGCCGAATACCAAAAACTCACCGAATTTGGAACGAAAACTCAACGATTCGACTTTCTCACCAAAAACTTACCTAATTACATGCAGGAAGTGATGTTCGGCTAAGTAATATATTATTTACCGACTACAAAACAATGTTCCTTTTTGTTTCGCTCATTTGCAATGTTATTTTAAATTTTTCTATATTAACCACCCATGATATCTTCACTCACAAAACGAAACGCCGCCGTAATTACAGGCGGAGCAGGAGGCGTTGGACAGGAAATCGCCAAGATTTTCAATCATCGCAGAATACCTGTAATAATCACCAGCAGAACCAAAGAAAAAGCTAAAAACATCGCGGAAAACTTACAAGCCAATAACATCGCAAACAGTCCCGTTATCGGAATGGAACTCGACTTCAACTCGAAATATTCGATCCGAAAATTCTGTTACGGTATAGAAAAGAATAAATATAACCCCAAGTATCTTATCAATAATGCTGGCGCCCTTATAACTTCCAACATTAACGACGTCCAAAAAAAACACATAGATCTACTTTTCAACGCTAACACCATCGGTCCCATCCAAATCACCAAAGAATTTTTGCCAAATATCATGAAACAAAAAGGCTCCGTTCTATTCAACTCTCCCCCATATCTTATCGACGACAAAACAATATTCCTTTTACCTTACATGCAATCTAAACTCGCTCAAACAACTTTTATGAAATCTTTAGCCCATTCTATACCACACGGTCCTCTCGTCGCCAGCTTTTGGACCGATTTTCCCCTCGCCACGGACGCAATAATAAAAAGGGGCATTGGAACTCGAGACCAATGCGTAGAAGCCAAAATAATGGGAACCACTGTAGAACATATGATTTGGAACTCCAAAAGAAACGAGGTCCACGGAAAAGAAATAGTGGATGCAGAGTTTTTGCCGAAAATAGGAATAGATCCCGCCTGGTTCAAAATATCCGAAGATAATACCGAAGATTTAACGGGACTTTTCCTATCCCGCTTTAACAAAAAGCGTCTTAAATTGTCTAATTAATATATTATATCTATAAAATGACAATCGCTTTCTATTTTATATTAGCTTTTTCTCGCGCTTGGACCCCTATAGGCTCTATTCACAACTTACCAGTATTATCAAAAACCACAATAGACAACAACGAATACGTCATATGGCAAAAAAAAGACAAATCTTTCGTCGTCCAAGATAACATTTGCCAACACCGATTTGCACCTCTTTCAGAAGGAACCGTAATAGGCGACCTTATCGAATGTCCGTATCACGGCTGGATATACAACTCCGACGGAGTATGCGTCCATATACCTCAAGAAGTTCACAGTAATTGCAAAAAATACGTGACTACCAGCTACAAAACGATGCGCACTTCCGACGTCTTGTGGGCCCAATTAAATCCCCGCGAAAATAACGCATCTCACATCACAAACGACAACATTCTACCCCACTCTGGAATACCGTACATCAGAGAAGTGCCCTACAGCTGGAACTTTTTGCTCGAAAATTTTTTTGATCCCGCTCACATACCTTTCGCTCACGCAAATTTACAAAGCGTTAAATCTGACGGGCGCCCTATACCGATGTCTCTCGAGGAATTCGATAAAAATAGGGTTTCTGTAGTGTTTAAGGATCAAGTTAGGGGAAATCCGAGAAGCGGAAAAATGGTGTATATTGCTCCATTTATATACAAACTATTCAAAAAAGACGAATCAAAAGACGAAGCAGATTCCGAATGGTTGGACGACTTAACGATATTATGCGTGCCTATCACTACTGGCAGAAGTCGCGTATTCGTATGCAACAAAAACAACAACGCCACCCCAGAAGAAAGAATTAAAAGTCACGAAATGAGCTCCGCATTCTTCAACACCGACGACTACTTAGTGCACAAACAAGAGATTAACAAAGCTAAAACAAACCTCGAATACACTAGTCCAACGGAAAGCGATTTCGGCGTCATTACAATAAACAAATGGATAGATACTTATTTTCCAAAATGGAAATTCCAAAACTCTCCAGGCGCAGAACTATCCAAAAAGGACGCCACAGACAATTACGAGAGACACATTAAAAATTGCAAAGATTGTTATGATAATTATCACGCTTAATGTTATTAAAAAAAACATTTTCATATTAATAAATGGTTCCCGCAACATTCAAAAAAAAACGCAAAAAAATACTTCATACTAATCATCGCTATAATATTAGCATCCTGGTTTATTTATAACCGTTCCCTACAAACGTCAACTTTTGTTAATTATAACAAAGAACCAAGCAACGTTATTATACACAGATGGCACGGCACAATAGACGACCATCTCGTTCAAGTATTCAACGCACTTCTTATATGTATTCATTTTAATCACAACTTAATGATACCAAAACACGATTTTATGAAGCAACAATACTTCAAAATTAACCCAAACATTTCAGAAGACGAAAAAACCATCCAAATACTTGACAGACTTAAAAAAAATAAACAATTTCTCTACACCAGAAATAACAAAATGGACCCCTCTACCGAAAAAGCATTCCAAAACGAAGAAAATAACAAAATCGCCAAATATATTATCAAGAGAAACTGGAACAAACCAATACCACCTAAAGACGAAAAAAATAATATAACCGTATTGCACCTCAGAGGCAGCCCTAGAGTTTGGGGAACTTCGGAAGGTCTCGAATTTCCAGCCCCCTTGTCCTACTACGAAAAAATTATTGACTCCGAACAATTCAAACAAATACACATGATTTCCGAAGACAGACTAAATATTTGCATCGAACCTCTTCTCAAAAAATACAAAAACGTTATCATCGACAATATTGATCTTCCTAAAGAAGAACAAATTGAACTGCTTCTTAAAGCAAAAACCGTAATTGCATCTCACGGAAACTGCATGCAAGGCATTTTATTGCTTTCAAATAATATTCAGACTCTTCATCGCCCAATTTTCAACAGGAATACCGTATCTTTAGACCCCAAACATTACGACTATCATAACCACGACTTGATTTTTTACGCAGCACTTATGAGAAAGTGGAAAAACACCGAAAATGACATTAAGTTAGTTAAAACTTGGAAGGAAGATAAAATTCTCTAATCGTTTTATTTAATTTTTATTTAATTTTTATTTAATTTTTATTTAATTTTTTAAAGATCTTTTTAAGAATAAAAAAAAGCCAATATGAATTCAACCCGAAATAAAAATAAACCATCCCGTTCATATAGGCAATGCACCCATTTATATGAGTTATAACTGTGTTCTCTTTGCAAATTGAAAATACATCTATCTGTTGCGTTTTGTAATCGAAAAATATCAACTTTGCAAACATAATTATTCTATAATATATAAAAGTTACGGCAAATAAATACCCGAAGGTATCTATTTTCGATAACCTGTACAAGTTTAGAAATATAGTAGATATCTCCATATCTATGACCGAATTCACCAAACCTACATCTCTAACTTCCTCCAACCCACTCCCCAATACTAACATCAACCCCAATAACGCAAACAAATGATGCACTATATACAGAGAACTCAACCCATCCATATCTACCACAAAATACACCACAAGACTCCTACAGATGTTCTTATACAGTGCAGGAGCAAATCTATTCACAATCCACTTAAAACCCGTAACCGATGAAAAAAATACAGTGTTACATACCATTCTAATTCTCGTATCTTCCGTCGTCATCGACCCGCTTTTATTATAAATAACAGCAGCATCTTTATTACATCTATAATCCACTAATTAACGCTCGAATACGAAAAAAATCGCCCAGTTCAATTTTTCTTGCAACATTTAGAAAAACAACACAATCTTGTCATAATTTTAGAGCAAAACGAAAGGTCTCTCATATCCAATACGTCATCGCCGTTAAAATCCAGCAACTTGCTATTTAACTTAACCTTACCTTTAGAAGCACCAACTATCAAATCTATGGCAGCCGGGATGCTCGTTTTTAATAAAGCCAAACACTCTTCTTTATTATTCCCTTCAGCGAAATCTTCGACCAAGGCTCTTAATACTTGCAGCGTTAGCTGTTTGCATCTGGAGCCTGGTATCTTTTGGTCGCTCTTAAAACTGCTAACGATTTCCATGATGACTTGCAAAATAGTCCAAATAGTATGTATTTCTACTATTGGTTTTCCGTTGGAATGTTTATCTATACTATGCTTTACGATGTGTAAAACCGGTAACGTGAGACTCCCAATATTGTTCTTCGACGCTATTTCTTTCAAAAAGGATGTCTCAAAACCTGTAGTTGTTTCAAGAGATTCCGCCGCAATGCGAGCTTGATTTGCTGCGGCGTTGCTAAGAGCATCCGAAATTTCTTTAACGGCTTTGTCATTATTGGCTTGGCTCACGTTTTTTGGAGAATCTTGTTGATTTTCTGGGGTTCCCGATATTTCTTTATTTTCTGGAGTTTTTGACATTTCTTCTTGCATAGCTGTAAAACAATAGGTTATTAATACGACATATTTATAAATTACAATTTAGCACGAGCATTATTGGTAAAAACTACTACATCTTCAAGATCGCCCACATAGCTGTAACTATTATCTACAGTTGGCTTACAGACTGGCTGCGTCTTCGTAGAGGCGTTATAACATTTCCTACAAAGAGCCTTATATGATTCCACACCCCCTATAAGCTTTTGAGCGCCATCTCGAGCCGTTCTGTAAGAAAAAATAGCAGGTGTACCGTCTTTGCAATCGACACAAATTGCGCTGAGTTTCGTGACGGAATCGCACAAAGGGATAAGAGATAGTACTTGACCGAATTCTTTTCTTTCGGAATCGGCATCGAGGCCGAATATGTAAACGTCTGGTGGATTGGTCGGTTTTTCTACGAGATTCTTGATCCAAACGTATAAGTCCTTAAAAAATTGAGCCTCATTTACGAGAATAATCTTGGCTTTTTCTATTTGGTCTTTGTGGGTGTCGTTGAGTTCCGATAAATTGTCGGAGCACTGTATGCAAGGTATAGTTACGTTTTCGTGGTTGTGAAGGTCGGTGGGTCCGTATCTTTTATCGGAAGAGTGGTTAATAACGACGATAGGAATGTTACAGAGTTTGTGTCTCTTGTATATTTCAATAAGTCTGGTTGTTTTTCCAGCGTACATGGGGCCTATAATAATTTCCAATTTTCCCATATTATTTATAAATAGGATATATATCTATAAATACGTATCTGACGTGTAAATACGTGTAAATATGTACGAGTACGTATCTGTACTTGTAAATATTTAAAAAAAAGTTGGTTAGTTAACATCAACAATGCTGGGAGGAATAATATACAAAAACACCAGCTGCCGCAAAGAAATACGCGCCTACGCTAACTGTCTCGCCGAACACCGAGAATCTCCGTACGAACAAATTATATACTGCAAAGAATTACTCGAATCTCTGAACGAGTGCTTCGAGAAAAACAAAAAACGCTCTACTTCTGAAAAGGCGGCAAAGGATTTTCAAAAGACTGTATCTGAAAATCAAAATCAGAAGGCTTCGTCCTATTCGAGTAAATCAAAAGATTTGCTAGCTCTTTCTTACTAATGGTTATTATACCACAATCTATATCTGCTATACCCAGACTTACAGCGAAATGTCCTGTCGTAAAGGGCTGAATAGCAACAGGAAACGTTATGCTTGAAAAATAAGACACTTGCGGGCATTGTGGCAGATAAGCTGGACTAAATCTGTCGATACTCAACGTCTTTTTATTAACAGTGTAGAAAAACGAAAAATACAACAGAGAAGCATGTATTGCCGGAGAATACTTGAACCAATCCTTTGGTTCAATGTTAGGTATCCCCAGTACAATTCTCAACAAGTTCATAAATTTACCCAATTTGCTGTTGCGAAGCGAACCCTTACTCAAATCCATCTTCTTATAATCTATCTTTACACGCCCAATACCAATCCATCGCTTTTTATCGAAATCTATAAGCGGTGTCGTTACCGCTATGCCATTCGCAACAAGAGGAGGAAGAACATCCTTGTAATAAACGAACAATTTCATAAAAAAATCACTGTTCGGCGCAACCTTCCACGTGCATTCATCCGAATTCTCCTTATTGTCCGCGTGGTCCGATTCCAAAAATTTCATCTGCGGCGTAAAACTGTAATGCAACAAACGCTTCTTCTCCACTGGAATAACTATACTCCAATTCTTTTCGAAACGCGTGTGTTTATCTCTGCACATAAGCCTGGGCTCTCCCAAACTATAGACACCTTTACTGGTTATTCTAATAGGGTGCGTTTCCATAGTTATACACAAGCCGCCACCATAGGTGGGGCAACCTTCCAATTCTGGGTTGCTTTTCGGAAAAGGTTTGTATTTTGTATATCTATTGTAGATTACGTGAAAATTATTCCTCCAAAAAACCAACCGAGCGTCCAATACGTGAGACGTCTCTACCGCTGGAATCATGTCGTTTTTAACTTGAATGCGGCCATCGTCAAATACGGTAACGATGCAAATACCCGCACCGTCCCATCTTAAATTCCAATCGCTATCCCACATCGTACTGTTGTAAGGAGGTCCTCTGGGAGTTTTTGGCCTTTTTCCATCTGTATTCGCGGGTTGTGTAGCCCTGTACCACATTATGTATTCGCAGGAGCGTTTATTTTTTTTTAAAAGGGAAATGCTGGGGTTATATTTGATGAGCCCTTTCTTTTTAGTTTTTGCGAGAGGTTTGAGGTCTTTAGTATTCCAACCTTCTATAACGCTTACTCGGCTGGCCTTTCCACTTTCAGGCAAGTTCAAGGTTGCTGGCATATCTTTGTGAGGAATTGCCAAGAATTTCATTGTAATTTACTATTTACACACATTTTAATTACACGGTATTTAAATTAAACGCTTTCTGGCGATCCTGGAGACCCTTGTTCACACGGCTCACAAGGAGCAGGCGAGCCACAAACGACAGGCGAGCCACAAACGACAGTCGAGCCACACGGGCTGCCACAGCCTCCTCCTTGGTCACAAACTGTCTCAAACCAAGAAGTCCAGCCACACGCCGCGGCTATTAAAATAAAAAAGGAAACAATGCCGAGGAACTCGGCGAATATTCTAAACCACTGTAACGCGGTTTTGGGTCTCGCTGCTGCCCACATTCCACCCATTCCACCCATGTTACCGCGAAACGAATGGAAGGAACGGGAAGGAGGTACAGGAGGCATGTCGTGCATGGCCGAGTAAGGATGGTGGGAAGCTCCGAATTTAGTATTCTTTTTAGGCATTGTTGTTTATTAATAATATTATTTATTTTTTTTTTGCGAGTTCCGCTATTTTCATTAACCTAATAGCTATTTCCATAGGTAACTTGTTTGTTATTTTCGGATTTAGCTCGGCGAACGTACCGTAACCGTGCTCTATCTCGTTCACAAAGATTCCATCCGATGGAGTTTTGCCGAAGTCTATCCTAACCGTCAATAAGTCAAAACCAAATTCAGCTTCCAAACCCTTTAAGATTTTCGTAGCTCTAACCTTTATTTCTTTAGGAACAGCTTTAGATAGCTTGATAACCTCTCCCCAACCCGTGGTATAAATTGCGTATTGGAACTTTTTACCGACCCACACGGTTCTTATTTCTGGATATTCTTTCGTTGCGAATTTTGGCATGTATCGTTGAACTATTATTTCGGGGTAATTTGCACGCTTCGCATCTTTAAAATAAGTAGAAACATCGCTCTTCTTAAAAGGCGGCGTGAATATCTGAAAACCTTTGGCTTCTCCTCCTAAAACGGGCTTAAAAATCGTTTTGGGCCACTTCTGCATCTTCCTTGTAAGCGCGGGAATAGAGGGTTTTTTGGTTTTAACGCAAAACGTATCTGCAATTTTAAGTTTAGGGACCTGTTCCACCCATTTTATATAAGCGCACTTGTCGTGTATAAAATTCAAATAACGCGCGGGCGGATACAAATTAGGCAAAGATGTTATCTTTTTAACGTTTTTATTGTAGGCTTTCATCGATATTTTTGAGTTTTCTCCCCTGACGTGAATTTGCTCTTTCAGCATGTTCGTGAAATCTTCAAAACTAAACCAAACGATATCGCAAGATTTAGCGAGCTTTACATTCAATTTGTGTGCGTTTAGAATTACAAATTTGTGCTGAGGCCACTTTTTTTTGAGAATTTTGAAAACCGCCAATTCTATCAAAACTGGACCCGTGCTTCCCTGAAATTCTTTGTACTGTTTGTCGAACTTAGTTCTTACAATTACCCCTATTTTCATATCTTATTAACAATAGCTAAGAAATAAAATATCTATACATATAATAAATGACAACTTCGGAAACACCAACAACTAAACAATCCAAACTAAAAATAATACGCTTATTCACCCAAAAAATACAAAAACTCACAGAAACCGAGAAGAAAAAATTCCTCACCTACCTCCTCACAAACATTAAAATCGACTTCTCCACCACCAAAAGAACAACTCAAAAAATAGCAGGACTCTCCCAATACCAAGACCCAGAAACCTGCTTTCGCTACTCCAACGCCAGAAAAACAAAAAACCAAACGATGTACGGCGAAAAATACTTATGGAAACCCGCAGGAACAGAAGCCGAATTCGAAGAAATTATAAACTCCCCGAAAATGCCCTGGACCCCCAGAAACACTTCCCGAAACGATATTCACGCAGAAAAAAAAGCCCTCCTCGATCTATTTCGCCTAATATTCAGAACCCAAAGAGAAGGCCTTTTCGTCAGCATACGAAACAACAAAATAACTCACTGGATACCCTTCTTTAAACTTAGATTCCAAAACGACACCCTAGATAACCTCGACTTCTCAGATATACCCAAACACAGAAAACCTAACTACAAAAAAGATTGGCTCATAGAATCTTGCAACGTAGTGTCCGACTACTACAGAACAGAACAAGGTATGGCCGAATACTACGACCTTTTCACACAAGCATGCAGAAAGGGAATAGAAAACTGCGACTTATTCGTTAATATGAAAGGAACACCCATAATTAAAGACCCTCATCGAGCCATACAAAATTACGGAATACTCGTACTCTCCCAAAATACCAGAAACGGATTCTCCGACCTAACCATCCCAAACCCCAACGAATGGGTGCAACTTTCCAACAAAATATTTCCCTTCAACTGCCAACGAAGCAACAACGAATACACAACCGCTTGGAGCAAGAAAAAATCAGGCGCCGTATACAGAGGTTCCCTCAGCGGATGCTACGCAACTTACAAAAAACCAGGGTTCAAGTGGATTCGCCGAATATCTAAAACCCACGATAAACCTTACTGGTTCAACACAACAACAAAACGAACAACGTGGTACAAACCATCCGTTTTGGAAGTTAAAGACGAATTTCCGTCGTCTCCCAGCGGACAAATGGCTCGCGTGGAATTGGTGCAATTCTTAAAACAGTTCAGGGGCGCTAACGTGAACGCGGCCCTTCAGGGAAACGCCAAAGATAAGCCGAAGCTCAGAATTTACGGCAATAACAAAGTTAAGATGTGGCCTGTTAAACTTGGCGAAGGTGACAAATTGAACGAGGTCGAATACGATATTTTAACTTGGAGCAGGTATAATACGATTTTAAAGCGTTCTGGAACCGTTAAGGAACAAGAAGAAATTATGGAAAAAATAGCGACTGGTCGCAGCGGCTGGTGGCCTGCAGGTGTCGTTAATAGTAACGGACGAGGTATCGGGGATTTAGCAGGAGGGCCTGCATATAAAAAGGCCGTAAAAACTTATTGGAATCTTACGCTCAATAAAAGTTTGTACGAAAAAGAAGTTAAAAAATACAAAAAGGACCAAAAGGACCAAAAAACGTCAAGAAGCCCTTCGTGTTCTTCTAAAACGAAAAGTGCTCTCTGCAGACTCAAGAAGTCTATAGAAAAAATGGAAAAAGAACTCGAAAAGGAAATTGCGGCCGGCGAAAAAGAAAGAAATTGGATACACGGAAAAGGACAAACAATTTATCCCAGAAAATACGCCAAACCAGTGGGCGGAATGCTAAAACGCGAAGGTCTTAAGGGTCTCCAAAAATTTTGGAAACAACACGGCGTTGGAACACCTGAAGAAAGAGAACGTATAATGAATCTTGCGAAAATTAAGGGCGTAATGAGCGAAAAGCCCTTGAGTCTAAAACAGGAATCGGAATACAAGTTTGTTATTGTATACAATGATATACCAGGCATCCGCGATTTTTATAAAAAGGCTCAAATGGGCTCCGTTCTCTTAATTTTCGAAGATATAGAAAAAAATAGACACTGGTTATTCGACTATCTTAAACCTATGGTCCATTACATCCCAGTAACAATAAGCAATTTTGAAAAAATATACAAATGGTGCCTTTATAACGAAGATAAACCCGTAATTAAAACCATATCGCACAACATCAAAGATTTCATTAATAAAAATTTTACCAAAGACAACGCCATTCAGGATTTTATAAATATCGCAGAACTCGGAAATATCCTAAATATATCCGCATAAAAAAAACATTTTTTATAAATAACAAAATATTAAACTGAAAAATGACTAGCACGACTCCTCCAAAATTCGCGAACTGGTCCCAAATCAATCTCCATTTATTCTGGTTTTTATTGGTTGCACTCAGTCATATATTAAGTTTTCGCACTATTAATAGTTACTCAACCGAAATTAACAAGTTATGCTACCCTGGTGAATATAAAAATATATTAAGCGGTATGGGAAGCTACGACAAAGATGCCGACTGTAGCCACGGTTCCAGTTCTGGTTCCGGTTCTGGATTGTCACAAGAAGCTTTACACGGTTTTCATTATAATTTAATAGCTAAACCCACAACCATAGAATGGAACGGACCTTTTGGAGATTATTGCCCTATCGCTTGGACCTCTGTTTTTGTCAGTGTTATTATTGCCCTTATTACCATCATGCGTAGTGATTCAGCCCAGGGAAACTTTGCATGGGCTGCAAGAATTATATGGTTCATTTGCTTAATAGCTATACCTCTGTTTGTCGTGTTCGTACCTTGGCGATTAAAATCCCCAGAAGTAGATGACGACGGACTTGTAGAAGAAATTAATTGGAAAAACATAGATTACGCACCGTCTTATTCGCAACCCAGATTATTGCTGACGATATTCACGGCAATAGTCATGCTAATGCTCTTCTTCGTAATGCTCCAATTTTTTGACAAAATCATGTATTGCGATAAAATTATAACCAATATGAAAAAACAACAACAAAAGCCTAAATAAAACTAAAAATCCATCGGAACAACGTTATTATCTTGTCTCTTTTCCCTGCGTCGCTTCATCGCAGAACGGCGCGTCTTAACCCTGTGGCAGCACACGCACAACGCTTGCAAATTACCTTCGCTGTCATCTCTTGAAACGCACCACTCCACTATGTGGTCTATTTCGTATCCACTCTCGTCAAAAGAACCGTCTCCGCCTCTCGCCCAAAAGGGGCACTCGTAAGTTAATGGGTGGGTTCCTGGCTTGTTGGCGCACTTAAAATTCTGTCGAGCTGCAACGGTTTTTTTCTGCGCTTCTGTCAAAGTTCTTCTCGGGGATCTATCTTGACACGAGGAATACATTTATTAATAGGGTTATTTATAAACTCTCTATTGTTTTAATATCCTAAAACTATAGAGTTTTTATTTTGAATGTGATTCATTTTTATTCAATTTTATTCAATTTTATTTAATTAGAATACGCCAACCCCGCCATACCAGAGGCAATACGCAAAACATTATAGTTAATCGCATAAATATACAAAACATCAGACCAACATTGATCATCTGTACGTAGTTGCCCGTCATTATATCTACCACCTCTCGTCAAAGTAAGGTTGGAACTGTCGATTCTGCTAAAATTACACGTCCCCGAAGGTTGGTGCTCTTCTGGTCTCAACGCAAACGAATAAACATAAATATCTTGCTTGACTGGAACAGTGCTGTGAAACTGATAAGGCTGCTGAAGACGGAAGTATTCGCTGCATCGAGGATAAAAACGGTCGTGTCCGTTTATCTGAAGCTTTACATTGTAAACGTCTATTTGCCTGTGTCCTAAAGCAGGATTAGCAGCCGCGCCATTCGACATCGACCCGGTCCCCACTGAAGTGTCCGAACCTTCCGTTTCACAAGTCCAAATTAGCTCTTTTACGGGATGGTTAAAATGCAAAACAAATCTCTCGCTAGTTCCAGGAGAAGTCGCCTGACCGAGAGTTGCGAAAGATTCTTTACCTCCGAACTGAACTTGATCTATAAGATACTCGTGCGACATCTGCGCAAAACGCTTTCGCTCGTCGCTATCTAAAAATATGTAATCTACCCACAAGGATACGTCATTCCACACATCCGTTGTTGTGCCACCATCCGTTCCGAGAGGAAAATTAAAATTTAATTTAACTTCGTGATACTGTAAAGCAATAAGCGGAAGCGCCAGACCCACGTTCTTATTGAACCAAAAAGACAACGGCACCAAAGCATAGGCAGGGCTTCTGGCGTCATTAATAGCGGTACTACCCAAAGGTGCTGTACCAGTACCCGTACTATTTCCCAGCATAGTCGTTAATCCTTCGTCTTTGTTACTGTTGGTAGTCAAATCGTCCCAAATATCTAACCAGCGACCGTAATGTTTGTCTATTTTCTGGCCTCCTATTTCTACTTCTACGTCATCGATGTAGTCCACAAATCCGCGCCCTGTGCCGTGCGCACTTAATTTGTACTGAAGATACATTGCGCCTACGAGATCTCCGTTGCGAGAAATGACGCAAGAATTTTTATGCGCTGAGGTCGCGTCGACGTTCTGGCTAAATTGTTGCTGAATGGATTCCATAGAGAAATTTGTGTGACGACGGTATACAACCTTAAAGTAAGTGATTTGGGGGTCACCTGTGAGATAAACGTCTTGAGCCCCGTGGGCAACTAATTGCATTAATCCTCCACCCATTTTATGTGTTTAGTTATTAATGGTGTATATTTTATTTTCTTTTATTGCGCCACAATTTTTCAAAAAATAAAACGCCAAACATCCATTTTCAACACATTTACCAGCACTTATCAATATCACCATTTCTACATATATTCCAGTATCCTGTTCTGCAAGTCTTCCGATATCTGCTTGCCGTCGTCAAATACCAACTTAGAACACCCTGCCGCCAACTCCTCTTTCTGTTTCTCTATATACTCTTGAACAAATATCGATGCAAAACGTTTTCTTGCGTCTTCCTTATCTCTGTCATAACAGTAACTGGTGTACCACTCGCGCCACTCTTTAGCTCTAAGCCAATTGCTCCAATAAGCAGATAGGCATCTAAGTTTCATTGTATTGAAACGGACGTTAGTGATGTAACCGATAGAAAGCATTTTGTTAGCGTTTTCCAAGTGCCACATGGGATTTAGTTCTTTATCGTATTCCATATAAGACCATCTTGAATCAAACGGTACATCGAAATTGGGGGTGTATTCCCACCTTAAAGCTGGAATTTCCGGGATTAAGTTTTTCCAAAGTTCGCTCTTTTGCAGGATTCTCATAAAATCGTATTTGGTTATGTATTCTGGCATATTTACTTTAAGGAATATTTAAAGATCTCAAATTTAAACTTGGACGTGCTTTTTCGATATATGCACTTCAAGCTGTTTCATACTCGTGAAAGTGTCTTTATTACAGTATTTACAAACCGCCCTTTCCCTGGATAATTTTTTTGCCACCTTTTTATCTTCTCTCGCTTTCTTTATTTTTAACGCCTCCCTTTTTTCCCGCTTCTTTACATTCTCTTCCGCGGCATTCTTGCATATTTCTCGGTACAACGTCATAAATACCCCTTGGTACATCGACAATAAATGCTCCTTGTGCTCCCAGTGCTCCACAAACTCAGAAAACGTATTGATCCGCTTTTCTCGAGCTCCTCCTAGATTTATTAACAGCACCCCGCCACTTCTGCAATAAGGGCACGCAAACTTCGAGCTTCTTTTGCGCATCTCATCGTAACACGATTTACAGATACCGTGTCCGCAACCTAACAATTCAAATTGCGAGCCGTGCGGTTCCAAGCGCAAAGAGAAATAAGCCGTTTCGCTGCAAATATCGCACGTATTTTTGCCTGCTTTCACCTTTATTACTTTTTGGTTAGCCATGGTATTTTATTTAATTTTATTTTTACGTGCTTTAAAAAGGCTTTTTTGTTTTATTTTTTATTTTTTATTTTTTATAATTTGTCATTTTATCGCGGGCTGTACCAATACAATATCGTGCCGTCTGGAGCCTTTGCTGGCAAAAGACCACACCTTATATGCAAATCGTACAAATGCTTTTTCTGCGCCATTCTGTGCTCCTCTTTTAGTCTTTGCTTTACGTGGTATTCCGCTATCGAAGTGAAGTTGTCAATTTCTCCGCACTTCAAGTAACGAGAAATCTCGCAATTAGGAACAAGGTTTCCTATTTCCTTTATCAGCTTTTGTTTCTTTCTTCCCGCCTTAATTCTCAACCGTTGGCATATTTTTTGTATTACTCTGTAAGACACCGTACCGTCTTCCAAACCATCCCACAATACTTCCTCCGTTTGTCTCTGCTCGAACGGGTCGTCTTCCAATAAAGATGTTAGGTCGTACAGCGGCGCGCACTCGTGCAATTTAACATCCCAATCCGTGTACTCTTCTATCACACCCCACAATTCAAGTGGGAGACCTTTCCAGCCGCCTAGACGTTTGTACTCAGTCATGGTAATGATTTGTAGTTTACGTGCCTTAAAAGGTCTTTTTATGGATTTTTTAAATTTTTCTAAGTTTTTCTAAGTTTTTCTAAGTTTTTAAGTTGTCTTTTTTAAGCCATCTCCCGCAGTTTCTGGACCTGTTCCTCTATCGAATCGCGTCCCTGGTTCAGCTTCATAGTGGCAACCATAGCATCGTAGAATTCGGCGCTCTGCGGAAAACCTTTGGGGAGACCCATAGTGTCGGGCTCTTCGTCGCTGTCCTCGCTCTCGCTGTCGCTGTCCTCGCTCTCGCTCTCGCTGTTTTTGTTGGCCTCTTCGATCGCGTCGATGAGCTCTTGTTTTTTCATAGTGCTGTATCCGACTATCTTCAAGTCCTTAGCTTCCTGTTTAAGGACTTTCACCGTTTTCTTTACGGGTTCCTCCTCGGGTTCCTCCTCGGGTTCCTCCTCGGGTTCCTCCTCGGGTTCCTCCTCGGGTTCCTCCTCGAACATCGCCTGCGCTTCTTGGAGGCGTTCGCGAAGGTCCTCTTCCTCTCCATCGTTCGAGATGTCCCAGTCGTCGCATCGGTCCTTCAGGTAGCTCTCGTCAGCCTTGTCCCACGTCAACCCCTGAAGCATGTACGTGTTGTAGATGCCCTCCATGAGTGTGGAGATCTCTTCGTACGTTGCGCCGTTGAGCTGTGCCTGGGTGGGGAGCCAAGATGCCATTGTGTGTTGTTGTGTTTTGTGTCGTCTGTGTGTATATTTGGGAAGATACTGCTAACGAGTTTTAAAGCAGATTACAATGGTCTTTTTACGATACTTTACGACTAACACCATAAAAAGACCATTGTAAAACACGATAAAGATTAGAGGCCTGTATCGTACAAATATACACACGTACGAACCAACACACAACACACACATGTCATACATCGGTAAAGGAGCCTTCGAACGGTTGCTCATGCACGAGAAGCCAGGTGCTTGGCGAACTCTGGTACCTACTTCGAAATCTAAGATAAGAACAATGGTGATGGTGCCAGTCGATGGAGAATTTTACCATATGATCCAAAGGTTCGTGGATTACAACATCACTCGAAACCCCTTCTACCATTTGAATAAGGCGTGCGAGATTTTCTCTAACGGTTTTATGACAGACACACAGTTCCATTCGATAAAGAAGAAGTGTGTGCTTGCCTACTGGAACGAGTTTACGCAAACATTCGAATGGATCGAGTGGTACAAGAATTATCTCTACCAAAAGGAGAAAGCTGAGGCGGTTAATAAGTTCGGAGACGACATCATTAAGAACTACATCAACAAGCAGAAAGAGGAGTTGGCGGCAGGATGTTCTAAGCTGGTCTTCAAGAGCGGTGCGCAGATTCCAGACGAGGTCGAGGCGCAAATAATGGAGTATATGGGATAAAACACACACAAAAAATACAAAAAACAAAAATACAAAAAAAGCCTTTTTAAGGCACGTAAACTACAAATGACGACCGAATACGAACGTCTAGGCGGCTGGAAAGGTCTTCCAAACGACCTTTGGCTAAAAGTGGAAAGCTACACGCAATGGGATATAGACAGGTATCACTGCGGGCCGCTTTACGACATCCAAGCTTTGTGGGAAATTTCTCAGGACGAGGAACGAAGCACAAAACATATTTTGGAGGAATACATCAAAGATGGTATCACGGATTACAGGGAACTTCAAAAGGTGGCGATGGCAATCGGCGTCTCGGGGAGGGATAAGGCCCATATCTTAGTAAGAAATATCTCTAACAAGGTTCCAAATTACGAGATTCATAGGAATTTGAAGGAAGCCGAAATAAAGGTATTCAACGAAAGCGCAAAGCGTGCCGCGAAAATGGAGAGGGAAGAGCTGTCTAAGCTTTGGGATATAAACAACAAGTACTACGGCAGCTTCTGCTTCAAGAAAAACTGGCTTGAAGCAAAAGAATCCAAGTTCGACGACGACTACTTTAAAAATTTCGTCGATACTCTGAAAAAGTGCTCTATCGAACAACCAACCAAATTCCGACTTTTCGCCGAGAACTTCTTGCCAGAAACTTCGGTCATCAAGATGTCGAAGTTTGGAGACGAATGGCATTTCCGCATTAACCACTCCAGCATAGATTACTACAATTCTCAAAACAACTTCGAACTGGCCAAACTCATCTACTTCTTTGGAAAACAGCTTATGAATTTCCCGAAAGCCGCTCACCGCCTATAATAACTTAATACACACCCCCACACCCCTTAAAAGGAGAACACTTTTTAAGGCCAGTATACATAAAACAACAATGACGACAACTCCCACCGCACACCTCGTGCCATACGAGTTAATCAACAAAATACTGCTGCTAAGACCGATACATCCTGCCGCGGAAGCAATCAAATATTCGATGCACAAGGTCTGGTCCAATCGCGACCAAGAGAATAAGATATTTCAAGTGATAGGCAACCACTTTGCCGTTTGCATTTCGGGGAATTCGTATATTTCCAACGGAGAGGTGTGCGTTCTGGACGAAGACGCCAAGTGCAACTTGCCACACGCTCGGAGCGGAATGGAAGAGCTGGAATTGGTGAATGAATCTTACGATAAACCGCCCTGGTTTAATATGTAATAAAAATTAAAAAATCAAAAATTAAAAAACAAAAATTAAAAAACAAAAATTAAAAAACAAAAAATAAAAACACTTTTTAATTAATTTTATATTAAAATTTTTTTGACTTTTCGATTGCTTTTGAATTCCACTTCTCCTATATTTTCTGTTTTAACTACGTTTGCGAGAAGCGTATAAATAATAGATAAATTACTGCGATGCTTGTGCTTTTTTGTTGAGTTTTTGGTGTATTCTGCCGCAATTCTGAAGTGTTTTTCTTCGGGAGGCATATTTTCGGGCATCATCAAAATCACGTGGGGAGAAGAAAAACTCTCCAAATGAAACCAGTATATAATTCTATTCGGAAGTTCTTGCAATTTCGCAGAATACATATCTATCAAATTAAAATTATCCTGCGCGTTTTGTCCCGCCGCAACGATTATGGGATCCGACCCATCTACCAATATTTCAAAACTTTTCATTTATATTTAAATAACAATAATTTTATATATTAAATTAAATGCTTTCAGAAAAGAGGTACATTTTATTCCAATAAAAAATAAAACGCTTATTTTAAATGATAAGATATTGGTCTGTTTGGAACTTCTTCTGGTGGCTAAATCAAGAATACAAGGGCAAAAAATTCGAAGGCCCTCTTAAAACATCCATATTTATGTGCAGCACAATCGGCGGCTTTTTTATGCACGTTTATCCCCGCACATTCACGCCTAGACTCGGTTCTTACGAATTCAAATTTCCAAAATGGAAACTCATTATAGGCGACTTATTAATTCACCAATTCCCACTCTACAGAATGATTCGTCAAAACTACACTTCTAACGTGTGCGGAATTTATCTACTCCTACCAGCCCTGACAAATATATCAATAACAAAACTAAGACCCATCAACGCAGACCAAATTTACGACATCAAATACAAACATGTCCTAATATCTTGTTTGGGGGTTTTCTCCGCTTACGGAATGTTTTCCCACAAAAAAGATATAGTAAAATACATTCAAGCTTCTATGAGCTCGTACGGGACCCACAGGTCCCTTCTTCTGTCGTAAAAACAATTCGTCAATTTCAACGGGCGTTCATGTTCATCTTGCGCAGGAGGTTGAACTGTTACAATTGCGTTATTCAGAAATAGTCGTCGTCGAATGCCTATTTCGTATCCCGTAGCCAAAGATAAAAGTGCGATAATTGTGCATCGCAAGTATATACGCATTTTCTTTGTAATTAACTTTTATATTTTTATGGTCTAAAATAATTTAAAAACTTTACTCTTCAAATATTAAAAATGATGTATCAACATATTATTCAAGCCTTCTTATATAGTATAACAATATTTTGGCTTATTGTAATATGGACTATTCCATCGGATAAGCTCGAACGGACGCGTAAAATTGTTTTCAAACGCGGCGTTTATTGATTATTGCTATCTATTAAGAAAATACAGAAAAAAATAAAAACTGATATCCCAAAACAAACATTTCCCGCGTTCCTTTTCGCCACTCTGCAACGATCTTCGAAATTACATCCATTCAATTGTATCTTAATCTTTTCCAACAAATTCCTGTCAGGCTCCGTTATAATGTCGTTTCTACACTGCGGACACCTATTATCCAACGTTTTTCTAATGTCATCTAAACAATATTTACACATCTTATACTGGCATTCTATTTCCTTCTCGGTCATAGAATTTCCGCACGTGTATAAATATTTACGTTCTTCCATACAAACATCACACGGCGTAATTTCTGACATCAGTTTAGAATCAAGCATCTTTATTTATTAAACTTCATAATTTTTAAGACTGTTCCTCGTCCCCATATTTTTTTAGCCATTTGTTGTATAATGTTATTGGTAAATCAATCATACCAGCATTTGTATATTGTTTTCCATATTTATTAACATATTTTTGCTGTTGTTTTATTATATCTACATCTTGATAGAATATTTTACTTGCCAGATTTTTAATTATAAAGTTAATCGGGTTGAAAAATAGTTCAACCAGTTTTTTTTCGATTTTATTCTTTGTGTAAAAAATAAATGATGATGTACTAAAACAACTATTATTTTTTAATTCTGTAACTATCGTAACAATGGCAAAATTTTGAAATTTAGTTATTATAATTGAAGGACCCATAAATTCTACCTGTACTTTTCCTTTTGTGTTCAAATTTGTAACGCTAAAAGAAAATCCAGCTTCATTGAAATAGTCTATTTTTTTACTTAAATTTAAATCAAATTTAGTGTGATATCTATTTAAAAATGGTAAAACGCCGTGATGAACTTGTTGGACATGTAAAGGATCAAAAAAATTTTCATTTAATAAATCGTAATTTATATCTTCAATAAAACTCGCCCATTTAGATATATAATACGTTGGTTGTTCGAGTATATCTATTCTGGGTATATTGATATCATCGTCTATAAGCCATAATATGTCATATTTTTCTTCTACTACCAAATTTTTAACACTAAAAATGTCGGTATCCATTTTATTCACAGGTATAGAAGTACATTTACCACAACCGTTAAATTCCAAACCGTGATATCTGCACCTGATATCGTTTGTTTTGGGATTAATTAAACCGTCAGATAAAGAAGCTTGTCTGTGGGGGCACATATCGTGTACGGCGTTCCATTTTTGGTCTTTCATGCTCCACCAAACTGCAACGTCTTCGTTGCCAGGAATAGCGACCTTGTGAATTCCTTGTTTTGAAAGCGAAGAATCTGCGAATGGAATTGGTTGTTTGAAGCAAAAAGTTGATATTATGTTGAATAATTGAATGTAAAGTTTAAAATTCATAATGTTTATTAAAAGAACACATTTAAAATAGAATTAAATAGTTTCATTATCGTATTTATCCAACCATTTATTGTACAATGTTATTGGGGTATCTGCAACCCCGCTGTTTTTATAAGTTTTTTTATTCACAATGTTTTTAAGTTGAGAATTTATCATAAAAACATCTTGTTCAAATATTTTAGGTGATGTCTTTCTTAACAGAGGAGAAAATAAAGCTATAACACTCTTTATTATAACATTGCTCTTTTCTATTATTAAATTTGATATAAATCTCGAACTTGTGGCATTTATAGGAATAGTAATAGCAAAAATATTTGTCTTCGGAAAATTAATATAGGTATAATACGGAGAAATATATACCGTTTCTGTAGAAAAATCAAGATAATTAGTTAAAGATACAGAAAAACCCGTTTCATTAAACCAATTAGTCGTGGCCTTTGTAAAAACAGGAAACGGTTTATAACGATTAATACCTGGAATCATATCACTATGTACATTCGAAACGTGGACGCTATCTATGGAATTTTCCAACAACAATCTATGTGGTAGCTTCACGCTTGTAATAAACCATGGAAGTTTAGAATGCGGACGTTCCATAACATCAATTACAATGTCGTTATCTTTTTCGTCATCTATCCACAACAAATTGTATTTTTCTTTAATATAGTAATTTTTAATGGAAAACGTCGATGGATTAAATGTACTTGACGGAATTAACGTACAACTGCCATGTTTGTTAAATTCCATTCCGTGATACCTACATTTTATGCACGCTGTTTTGGGATTTACAACGCCATCGGATAAAGAAGCTTGCCGATGCGGGCAAACGTCGTGTACTGCGTTCCATTCTTTGGACTTCTTGTTCCACCAAACTGCAACGTCTTCGTTGCCAGGGACTGGGACCTTGTGTATTTTACGCTTAGAAAGCGAAGAATCCGCGAATGGAATTGGTTGTTTGAAGCAAAAAGTTGATAATATATTAAGTAATTGAATATAAATTTTAAAATTCATCTTTTTTAATAGAAAGAACACATTTAAAATAGAATTAAATAGTTTATTAAAATTGACACAATTCTATTGAGATATGACAATATTTTGTGTAAAGGAGTCCAATTCTTCATCTTTCTTGTTTTATCCAAGCAGATACAAAAACCGGATCACTTTTCACTCCATCATTCCATAAAATCCCAGGAGCATATTGAGTGCCCTTATTATAAACAGATGCACATATATAGTTTTTCTTTTTCATTAGTTCGTAAAAGAATTGAATATCACTTTCTGAATTGAAATCATGCTCTATGATGATAAGTCTTATATTATTCAATACAGCCGGGAAAGTCTTCAATATACGAATGAAACACCCTTCACAATCTGAAACTATAACATTAAAGTTGAGTTTTGGAAACATTGTTTTTACGTCATCCCATGTTTTCGATGTAACCTTTTTACCATTTGTTGATTCAGAAGTTTCCCAATGATTTTGGAACAATGGCTTATTTGATATAGCAAAATTACCAATTTGAAATTTTAGATTATTATTATCCCTATTCTCTTTTAGTTTAGGGATAACATCTACGTTAGATTCTACAGCAAGATGATTAGTCTTTTCAGACAATATGCTATTTATTACGCAGGAATTTGTTCCAACGTCACATCCAAGCTCGAGAACACAATCATCTGGTCTTATATGCTTTATTGCTACTATCTGTTCTGGAATCTCTCTCATTAAGTTTCCTTTAAAATTATAGAGTTCGCTATGAATTTGTTTTAGCTTCCCGATATATTTTTCAGGTTTTATTACTTCTGGTTGTGTGTCAGATACCTTTTTAGGCATAGTGAAACCTTCAATGTAGGGGCTCATCAAATAAAATATAATCAAAAATAATATCCCCGCGATAAAAAAGTTGATGTTTATATATTTAGACATTTATAGTTATTTATAGTTATTATTTTTTTCAATGTTGCAATGAATCAAACGTTTACTGACTAAAGTTTGATAATCATTCTTTTATCCAATATCTTCCAGTCCAATCAATAATTTCAAGTTTCGATGTAATTTTGCGATCCTTTCTAAAATCATCGATGGCTTTTTTACATCCTGATAGGGCATAATCGTCCACTATTATGTAACCACCAACCGAAACTTTATCGTAGAGATAGTCCAATACTTGTATCGTAGAACTATACATATCTCCATCAAGTCTGAGTAATGCTAATTCTTTGATATCTGTATTTTTCAATGAATTTTCAAAAAATCCTTTTATAAATTTGACATTTTCATCTAAAAGTTTGTATTTTGCAAAATTATCCCTTACTTCGTTTAAAGGTATAGCAAGATGCTTTCGTGTATGATGCTTGTCACCGTTATCAGCTGAATATTTTTTATCGGGGGGTGGTAAACCCTCGAATGAATCAGCAACATAAATTGTTCTATTTTGATTGTACGATTTATTCAATCCTGCCATAAATATACAAGCGCCGCCTCTCCAAACGCCAGTTTCTATAGTATCGCCTGGAATGTTTTTACGAACTATTTCTTTAAAACACATTTCAATATTAGATAACCGTTTATCTCCAATCATTGTATGCGCTCTCGATGGATGAACAGTTCCATTCAATTTTTCCTCTTTAGATTCTGGTGAATCGTATATATCATCTAATAAACTTCTTTTGAGAATATCAAGATATAAACCTCTGTTTAATTCTTCCATTGATTTGTTTGCAAAGCCTTCAGTACGTCGTCCTAACAAATAAAATATCATCAAAAATAATATCCCCGCGATAAAAAAGTTGATGTTTATATATTTGGTCATTTACTATACTAAATATTTTAATCGATTAAAAGAAGATATTTAAAAAAAAAGCACTTAAAGACGGAGGTATAAATGACTAAAAGTAAAAAGTTGAGTGATGTTCTTCCTGGTGGCAAAAAGAACCGAAAGAAAAGAAAGAGGCAGCATCAAGAGTTGTGCAATATGATGGGTAATTTGTTGAGTAATAAAAAGACGTCGTTGATTTGCGATGAAAAAAAGGTGAATGATTTGGCATCGAGGCTAAAAAGTAAAGTTTCTATTTAATATATTTTGTTGTTAGTGTATTGTTAATAATTCGTATTAAAGATACGACTTTTACTTTAAAATAATGATTAACGAACTATTGTCTAACGAAGCACTACTTATTTTATTTCTGGTATTTTCGATTTCTTCTTGTCTTTTATTGAATAAAGGCTCAAATGGTGTAGCAAAACTAGAACCGTTTGTGGATTCGGATGATTCTGGCGAAGATTGTCAAGTAAATTGTAGCGAAAGAGAGAGCGAGAACGAAAATCGCGTTGAGACCGAAGAGTACGACGGTTGCGACGAATGCAACGAATGCGAAACCCAGAATAAAGATTCCAATCGAAAATGCGATTACAAAGTAAGCAGTGCGAGAAAACTAAATAAGAGGTCTGATAGCGGGAAAAAGGATTCTTTTAAAGAAAACTTGAGAGGTGCGTTTAGATAAAAGAATTGTCGGGATAAAAATGCCAAGAACCTATACCGTGCCAATTAAGAGAAATTCTGTGTTTTGCGATGGATTTAATGATTTCGGTATCGTTGTTTGATAGTGTATTTTTAGCGATTGTTTCTAATATGAAGAGAAATGCTTGTAAGCTGTGAAACATGGCTCTAAATGCGCCTTTATTGTATATGTTGATGCCAGCTTTTCTTATAAAGTGTTTATTTTCTACATTATCTATAGAATCCCAACAAAGTTGCATATTACTGTAGTTTTTAGAATTCCATACGGTATTAATATCTACACTGGCTTTTTGGGAAATTATATTTTCGGTTTCTTCGAAAGATGGAAACTTATTTATTTGAAAAAACTCTACAAAAAGAAGATAATCATTTAGTTGCGTCATTGTGATATATCTATAATTCTATATATTTAAATATAGTACTATAGAACTTACCAACACAACGCTTGTAATACAAGCCAAGCAATTTGAAACTCTGGAAAATAGCACCTGCATTTGGAATTGTGTATAATAGTAATTAATAATGAGTGAAGAATCATCGGGTTCCCGATTTAAAGGCGGTATTTCTTCAAAAACGGGAGTTGCAACGGGATAAAGCTTGTTTTCTTCGTCGATTATTTCTTCAGAACTCGAAGAAATTATTACGGAATCGGAAACATCTGGTATTTCCAATTCCATTTTTCTTAAAAAGGTCTGGGATTTTAAATATTATTCTTGGCTGTAACCTTGACGAATTCCGTAAAATAAGGAGAAGGAGAACCCCAACCCGAATTAAACTCTGGGTGAAATTGAACTCCGCACCAAAACGGATGCGGAGACAGTAGCATAGAAGCATTTTCGTTATACAAAAGCTTATCAGTGTTTTTTAGCATATGATACCTATGCCTGTATCTTTCTTTTCTGGTGGTTTTTTTATTAAAAAAGTTTTCGTGATTTCCAACGATATCGGCCGAATCTATCTTGTGAGAACCCAGCTTCATATCACCCTTTTTAAATAAGGCAAACTTCATTTTATCATCGTCTTCTTCAAATTCTTCGCTCGAAATATTAGGCGTTGCGAATCTAGCCAATACGATAGACATGATCTGAAATCCGAGGCATATACCGAAGGTAGGGATTTTCTCTTTCAGAGTGAGGGTCGCGATATCTATCATTTGTCGAGTTCCGCGGGTCCCGAATCCTCCTGGTATTATGAGGCCTTGGCAAGTTTTTTTAATTAAGTCGAAGAGTTTTTCTTTTTCGCCTGAAGATTCAATCCAACGAATTCTTAAGTCGATGCCAATGGAAAAACAAGAGTGTTCAAGAGCTCTAATCAAAGAAAGATAGGAATCCGTTTGTTTAGTGTATTTGCCGAGAATACCAATACTGACGGGATTATCAAAATGTTTGATGTCAAAAACAGACTCGAATACAGAAAGCGCTGAGTGCCGCGTAACGTTGCACTTTAGCTTATCGACAATCTTAGAATGAAAACCTTGGTCGAAAAACAACTTCGGAACGCTATAAATACTATTAACGTCAAACGCCGTAATAATATCCTCTTTCGCGACCTGACACATCAAACTCAACTTAGACAACTCGTCGCGTGTGGGTTCTGCTTTACTTCTACACACCAAAAAATCGGGCGAAATCCCGAGCTTTCTCAAATCCCGAATGGTATTCTGGGTCGGCTTGGTTTTGCATTCGCCGCCGATATCAATGAGCAAAGAAACGTGAACTGAGCACCACGATTCGGGTTCTTCGAACATAAGTTGCCTAATTGATTCCGTAAAATGAGCGCTTTCCATGTCGCCTACGGTTCCGCCTACTTCTATAATACAAATGTCTGGAGTTCCTTCGCCTACATCCAATAAAGCAACCTTTTTAATGCAATCTTTTATGTAGTCGGTGACGTGAGGCATTATTTGCACGGTTTTCCCCAGGTATTGACCCTTTCGTTCCGCGTTAATGACTTCCCAGAATATTTTACCAGAGGTTATACTGTGGTGTTTCTGAAGCTTAATACCGAGAAACCGTTCATAATTTCCCAGGTCGAGGTCTGTTTCTGTCCCGTCTTCGAGAACGTAGACTTCGCCGTGTTCGAATGGAGACATCATTCCAGCGTCGACATTGAAGTAGGGGTCAATTTTAATGGCGGTAACTTTGAGGCCAAGATTTTTAAGAAGAAGTCCGATGCTGCTGGCGGTTATACCTTTGCCAAGTCCGCTAATAACTCCTCCCGTAACGACGATGTATTTCATTATTTAAAAATGTAGTATATTTTTAAATAATTGGATAGATATGTGTTTTTGCGTAGATAAAGAGAAAAGCTACGACAGGAGCATTTCGATAGAAGAGATGCAGTTTTATTGCTCGGACCCGATATTTAGAAGGCTTGGATGCCAAAACGAAACGATAATTTACAATAATTCCGGGTTTATCGCAAACGTTTTCATATCAAATACGGAGACGCCGTTCAACGAAGAGGACATTTCCATAAATCGCAAATCTTTAGTAGACCTAACTTTGACTGGGCCTATGAAAACTAACGATATAACCATACAAAACGAGTATTGCAGAAAAGTAAGTTTGAATGGGTATAATTTTTACGTTACAATGCATTTATTTTATAATAGAAAGTGGAACAGAATGTATTCGTGCAAAAAGTTTAACGCCCCGCAAGATATAGTAATCGAACCCGTACGAATGGAAAATATGGTTCAAGATAATCATATATAAACAATCTCTCCTCTTTCCCAGAATTCGCCAATGTGATACCCCCCAAAAACGAATACCCTAGTATTGTCACACAACACCGAAGTGTGAAATTCCCTCGGATTTTTTAAATGACCCTTGTGTTTCCACGAATTAGTCCTAATATTGAAACTCAATATGCTACTCTTCGTCCCGTCCAAATGTTTTGCGCCTTCTGGCGTTGTTCTCATTTCACTCGGATAAAACCCTCCGATTATGTATATCTCATCGTCTTTCACCTTCAAACTATCAGATAAAATCGTACCCTCCTTAAAACACGCGCTGTGCCCAAAAGTCCGCACGCCTCCGCACAACAATTTCCACTTGTTCCGATACGTATCGTAAGACCAAACGTCTGAATTATAACCTTCTTTGTCGGTGGGAAACCCTATTACGCCTCCTATAACGTAGATATATCTCTTATCTATAAAAGTCATAGTGTGGCCTACCAGACCTCCAGTTTTTCCATTCTTCGAATCGATAAGAGTAAAGGGAGTGTCTTCTCTCCTCCATTTTTTGCCGTCGAATACGTAAAGATAAGAAGACCTGCCATTTTTATGAAATCCTCCGAGCGAATAGATGTGTCCCTCGTTGTTAATTGCGGATGTGTGGCCGTAAATGGGAGGGCTGTTTGTTTTTATTTTGGACCAGGCGTAATTTGAAAATTTCCACATTTCTGGCACGGGTATGGAGTAGTGGGGGCTTTTTGGGTCGGTGATTCCTCCCCCAAATACGAAAACCTCGCCTTCTTTATTTATAAGCGCGTTGGATCCTCTTTTTCCGACAAAAGGCGTGTCTTCGTACTCCCAGGTGTTATTATCGATATCGTATTTCCACAGCCCCTTTGCCAATTTACCGGTGGCGTCTTCTTCGCAAGTTCTAATGTTATCGCTGAGAGGTTTTTCTAAACCTCCTATAATCCAGACCGTATTCTTTTTCAGGACGGACGTGTGATAAATTCTGCCATTTGGAATAGTAATAGCAGTTACAAAAGAAGAAAGGAAGTATAAAAATAAGTTCATTATTATTATATATAAATAATTTTGTTTGTTTATATATAATAATGATTTTGTCTTTTGGTTTAATAATAGAAGCAATTACCGTTGGTGTAGTAATGATGTTTTTAGGGCCATTTATTCCCAGTAACTTTCTGCTGGGCGTAATAGCACACTTGCTGTTCGAATACATTGGCGCCAACAAATGGTACTGCAAAAATGGAAATGCCTGCGAAGAAAAGGAAGAAAAGCAAGAAAAAAAAGAGCCAGAATTAGAAGGATATCCGAGCAGCGGATGGATACTGTAATAAAGCTTTAGTCGATAAAATATTTAAAATGGGAAACGTTATGAGTAAATACGCAACTCAATACGACTATTTATACGATTTATCAGACATTTCTAATGTCACAATCACGGAATACGCAGAAGTAGAAGACGACGACTGTGGAATATTGCTTTGGTTGTTTAACAGTTTAGAAAGCAAAGTATATAACAAGCTACCGTACGACGTTAGAAGCATTTTATTGACATACGTTATGCCTTCCGAACAATTCACGAGAAATAGGGTTTTGTGGCATTATTAAAGATACATTGTTTGCCAACTTTCCCGAGACGAATCTTCGTCTCCCATCGTTTTAAGCAACTTAAAAGCTTCATACCCGTTCTTTACGTCGTCTTTGGTTAGGTGTTTTTTCTTAAAATTTTTTTCGGTAAAAATTCGCTGGGCGTGACGCATCTTGCACTTATCAAAAAAAACCTGCGTATCTCCGCCGTTATTTTTGAAATAGTCCTTATTATGCTCTATATACTTATCAATGCGAACGGTCTCTTCATCGTAAGTCCATCCGCATTTATCAAGTTGATATTTGAAAATATCCGCCAAATTCTTAACTGAGTACGGCTTCAAAGTAAATTTCCAAGGAAATCTCCTGTCCAATCCAGGATTCATAGAAAAGAAATTCTTGTACATTTTATCCTTGTAACCCGCCACAATACACATAAAATCTTCCGTATTTTCGCTCAAATACTGATTCAACGTATTAACACACTCGCTCGCAAAGCTATCTCTCCCTTGAGGATCTCCCAACTGATACGCCTCATCTAAAAGAAGAACGCCGCCGTCGGCTGCTTCTAAAACCATTGTGGTTTTTATCGCAGTTTCTCCAAGATACTGCCCTACGAGATCGGCTCGCGTAGCGGATATGACGTGTCCTTCGCTTAGAAATCCAAGGTCTGCGTATATTTTTCCCATAATTCCGCTAACGGTGGTTTTGCACATCCCAGGGGGGCCCATGATTGCGGTGTGCATTAGTTCGTCGCCGCTGTTTAATTCTTGCAAGAAGAATATGATTTGCATTGCGATTTGGTCTTTGAGGTCTTCTAAACCTATTAGTTTGTCGAGTTCTTTAAGATGAACGTAAATTTTGTCGAGTTTAAATATTCCCGCAACTTTCTTTTTCTTCCGTCCCTTTTTAGTCACGGGTGCATTTTCCGATATGTATTTAGCTATACGCATAAGGTCACGAAATCCCTTAACGGGACCCATTTCGGATATGTCAATATCGCCGTTTTTATTTACGGATGCGGTATTTTCGTCGCTTGGATCTCCTGAACTTTTGCGTTTTTTGCCTTTATCGGGCGGAGAAGGTGCCATAGAAGTACTTTCCTTTAATTTAATATCATCTTTTTTTTCTAATTTTTGTGAATTTTCGGATTCTTTAAATTTTTCTAAATTTTCTGAATTTTCTCGTTCTTCTATCATTATTTATATTGAGAACTCATTATACTTTGATTGGTAAAAACGCACCAATTTAAACATGAAAACCTCCTCCAGATACCGGCTTGAACGAACGGGAGTGGTTGCAGGGTTTGCATTTTCCTGATTTACACGTTTTGCAATAACCCTTTTTATCGGTGCTAGTCTTCTTTGACGGCGAAGTAGCGCCCTTTTTAATAGCTTTAGTTCTTATTCTGTATTTATAAGTCACCAACTTTGCAAACGGACCCTTTCCATACGCAATTTCCGCCATTTTTCTTTGTAAGCTCACTCTGTATCTAAACGTTTTGCCTTTCTTCGTTTTCACGGAAATTACCTTGGCGCCTTTAGTTCTGTAAGCGGGCATTTGCTTGAATATTTTTCTGGCCGCACCAGCAGGAGTTGTAGCCTGGACTTGGTACATTTTATTGGAAGATCTTCCCGTAAAAGTTCTCATTTTCTTCTTTTTCTTCTTTCCGAACAGAAAGTCCAGCATTTTGCGTTGTTAATAATAGTTTATATTTTATTTACACAGCAGGTATTTGATAAATAAAATATCATTACATAGTAATACATAGTAATATGGGTCTTGGAAAAAAAAGAGGTGATCTGGGGAGTAAAGAAGGCAATGAACCAGTTACTTCGCTCGAAGTAACTGTGGGCCAATCCTCATCAGATCAAACAATCATTAAAAAAGGCGACATTATATGCTCTGGAACGACTGCTACTAGTCGTTTGGTCAATTTAGTAGTTAGCGGAACTGCTACATTTAACGGTCCTGCTACATTTACGGGAACTCCTACAGATATTCAAACTGAAAATTTAGTGGTTAAGGACCCCACCATCGCTTTGGGTGCAATAATTAACAGTGGTAGCACCGTTGCTGACAATGAAAATACAAATCACGACAGAGGCCTTCTATTCCATTACAATAATGATAAAATGGGATTTTTTGGAATGGATATGTCTGATAATAATAGGTATCACTTGTATAAAGAGGTCACAATTGCAGATGGAGTAATAACTGGAAGCCCCACATTAGGAAATCTAACTCTAGGTGAGATCGAGGCAACACAAATAACTGCTACAGGAATAACTGTCAATGGTGATGTAACTGTTTCAAGCGGTAACCATATTTTTGATATTGCATCTCACAACGGAACAACAAATTATGGTCTTAAGTTAGGTGGTGCATTAGTAACATCGACAGCAGCTGAATTGAATTTTGTTGACGGTTCTGGGGGAGGAACAATAGTTAACAGTAAAGCTGTAATATACGGAAGTGGCGGCGAGGTAAATGCAACCAAATTTCAAATACAAGGAACTGACATCACAGCGTCAGCAACTGAATTGAATAAATTGGATGGAGTAACAGCGACAACAGATGAATTGAATAAATTGGGTGGAGTAACAAGTAATATTCAAGCCCAAATAAATGCTGTTGGTATTACAGTACAAGAAGAAGGTACTGCATTAACGACAGCTGCTACAACATTAAACTTTGTAGGAGATTCAGTTACAGCCGCAGGTGGTAGTGGTGTAAAAACGATTACAATAAATGCTGCTGATAAATGGTCAGGTAATTCCAATATTTATTATCTCAGCGGCAACGTAGGCATCGGGACAAATAACCCGAATTCACCATTACATTTATATAGTAATGCGCAGGATGTTCTGAAGATTGAATCTGATGAAGCCGACAAAAGATGCAGTATTAAATTTATTACTAGTGGGGATGGCTGGGAAATGGGAGCAAGAGGTACCAACTGCACTATCGCGGACACGACGCCCCAATACGCTTCGGGAGGCGTCACCTTCCTCACCGGCCAATCCGCAGAGGGGAATGCTTTTTTTATTAAAAACCATACCCAGAGTAAGTATACCCTTATTACACGCAATAACGGCTACGTAGGCATCGGGTTGCAGACCTTGCCGAGATTTATGTTGCATGTTTCTGCAGGGACTTATAGTAATGGTAGTATGAATTATAGTGAGTGGACAAGCACGACCCTCAACGCGACGACGAGCGGAGGGGCCCAATCGTATATTTTCTGGTACGGTGGCCAAGGTCGAAATACTGTCGGAGCGCGCACTTTCATGTCATTTTTCAATGGTAACGTTCTTATGCGAGCTTTATACTGTGGGAATGTTTGGAACCCTTCAGATGAAAGAATAAAAGAAAACATACAAGATTATAACGCTTTAGAAAATTTAGATATTGTTAGAAGTATTCAAATTAAAAAATATGAATACAAAGACAAATTCAAGAGAGGATACGAACCAACTATAGGATTTATTGCACAACAAATCCAGCAAATAATACCAAACGTTGTTAATGAAGACCTTTTGGAATTACCAAATATTTATACATCAGCAACCGTTTCGGGAGCACAAAATAATATTCTTACATTTACAGATTTTAACACTGATGATTTATTAAATGGGGATAATGTTACTGGTTATATTAAAATAGACAATGCATTAGATTCGGAGTATATAAACACAAAAATTAAAACCGTAATAGACCAAAATACTATAGAAGTAGAAGACGATTTGAGCCTATATATGTCAGATATAGACAGTGAAGGCAATTTCATAGAAGGCAAAAAAGTAATGGTTTATGGACAACAAGTCAATAACTTCTTAACAATAGACAAAAATAAGATATACACGCTAGTAACAGGTGCAGTTCAAGAAGTAGACCGGCAACTACAAGCGGAAAAGGCTAAAGTGGCAACCCTGGAGACGACGAGTTCGACGCTAACAAGCGAACTAAATGCGGAAAAGGCGAAAGTATCAACGTTGGAGACGACGAGTTCGACGCTAACAAGCGAACTAAATGCGGAAAAGGCAAAAGTGGCAACGCTAACAAGCGAACTAAATGCGGAAAAGGCAAAAGTGGCAACTTTGGAAACGACCAGTTCTACGCTAACAAGCGAACTAAACGCGGAAAAGGCGAAAGTGGCAACGCTAACAAGCGAACTAAACGGTGAAAAGGCGAAAGTGGCAAGTTTGGAAACGACGGTTGCAGATTTAGTGGCGCGAATTACGGCATTAGAAGGTTAATGCGTTTTGTAATTTTAGTAATAAAATATAGCTTTATTAATAAAGATGACATCCAGAGGAGGTCTTGCAACTAAAAGAGGTACTTTTGGGAATATCCGAAATACGGGTCCGATCGAAACAGAAGAAGTAAAAGTGGGCCAATCCACATCAGAACAAACAATCATTAAAAAAGGCGACATTACCAGCGTGGGAGGAACTGCTACTTTAAACAATTTAGTAGTTAGCGGAACTGCTACATTTACGGGAACTCCTACAGATATTCAAACCGAAAATTTAGTGGTTAAGGACCCCACCATCGCTTTGGGTGCAATAAGTAGCGGTACTAGCACCGGTCCCGATGATACAAACCACGACAGAGGCCTTCTATTCCATTATAAAGACAGTAGTGATAATAGTGATAAAATGGGATTTTTTGGAATGGATGTCTCAGAGGCTAAGTATTACTTATATACAGATGTGAGTATAGATACAACAAGCCGACTATTAGATACAAGCAATTCCGATTTAGGAAATCTAAAACTAGGTGAGATCGAGGCAACAGGAATAAATCTTAGCAATGGTAGCAGCAATGGTACCATAACAAATCTGGCAGACCCGACAGACAACCAACAAGCAGCCACTAAAAAATATGTAGATGATAATGCTAGTAAATGGTCATATAAGACTAGTACTACCGATATTTATTATAACGACGGCAAGGTAGGCATCGGGACAGATGACCCTGTGAGTGTGTTACACTGTAAGTCTACTAGTCCTAATTACGCAACTTTTTCTAGGGCTTCGAATAGTGAGGGTTTATCTGGTATTCGTATAGGCGGCACCTACGCCACTGGTCACGATGCTTACTGTTCCGTCATAGAAAGTTATAATGATCATAATAGCAACTACAATAGTGACTTAAGATTCAAAACTTCATACGGTGATCATGCGACCGCAACCGAGAGAATGCGTATCAAAAGTAACGGCAAGGTAGGCATCGGGACAAATGATCCTTATCATCCTTTAGTTGTCATGGGGCCCGACCACAGCACTGTGAGCGGGGTCTCCCACACTGCGTGGAGTTACATGAGATATACCGGCGGCCCACAACACAACACATTTTTCCAGTCGTACTGGCAAGATTTCTCGCTGCAACTGAAAGCGGACATTGGTATTTTATGTGAGGGTGGTAACATTATTGCTACTAGGACTGGGGGCCAGAGCGCGATTGGCAACACAGTGGGTGGTTACGTTGTAGCACATTGGGGTTTTCTTAATAGTAGTGACGAACGAATTAAATACGATATTGAAGATGTAAATGATAGTTCTGCGCTTGAAAAACTACGAGAACTAAAGCCAAAAACATATAAATACAGAGACCATAAAGGACTAGAATCTGGTAGAAGGGGAACTGTTTATGGGTTTATAGCACAAGAAGTAAATAGTGTATTTCCTGAGGCTGTAAGAATATTAGGAAAGGAACATGTACCTAATATACAGGAAGTTGGAGTGTATTCGAGTGCGAATAAAACAATTACATTTACAAATTTCGATACATCAGGAATTCCAACTTCTGGTGTTATTAAGGTGATTACTGCGAAAAAAGAGTGGGAATATTTGGATATTAATTATATTTCTATAATAGACAGTCACACTATAGAAGTAGAGACGGATATATCAGAGCATTGCGGAGCGTATGACGAAGAAAATGAGGAATTTATTGCTGGTAACAACATATACGTGGAAGGGTGTGAGGTACCAGATTTCCACTTATTAAAAAAAGAAAGCATTTTTACTTTGGCAACTGCGGCACTCCAAGAAGTAGATAGACAACTACAAGCAGAAAAAAGGGCCAAAGCAATTTCGAGACACAGAAGTTTTTTGAATAAAAACGGGGAAGCGTACGCGTCGGGGATGATTGTTTCTTCGACAGGAACTTATGTAAATTCTGACAGCACTATAAAGGCAAAGATAAACGAAGCGTTAGCCTTTTGTAAATTAACAGATACGGAAAAAGATAAAGGGGTGTTTGGAGTATTGGCGGAGAAAAATGCAGATGGCGTTATTTACAAGAACGAAGAAAGATGGTGCATAAATCACGGCGGAAAAGGAGGAATATGGGTGTGCAACAAGAATGGCGGTTTAACAAACGGCGATTACATTACGAGTTCCAGCGTTCCAGGGTATGGAATGAAGCAATCGAGCGATATAAAGCGAAACTATACGGTTGCGAAAATTAGTTGCAATTGCGATTTTAATTTGACGAAAGTGGCAAAGCAAAAGTTGCGCACGCAAATTTTAACGGATACCGACGGAAATGATTATACGGGGTTAGCTTACGGAACGAGCGGAGACGTTCAATTTGACGACGATTTATTGGAAGGCGAGTTGCAAATGGATTACGAGTACGAAACGCGATTTTTAGAAGCGGACGGAACTATAATAGCAACAGAAGCGGAATACACTACAAAATTAAACAGCGGAGATGTTGTATTCGTGGCGTGTTTTGTGGGGTGTTCGTATTGTTGCGGTTAAGCGTGGTCTATAGTTTTATTAATAAAATATAGCTTTATTAATAAAGATGACATCCAGAGGAGGTCTTGGAAGTAAATCCAGAGGTACTTTAGGCAATTCCCGAGATACAAGACCTATCGAAACAGAAGAAGTAAAAGTGGGCCAATCCACATCAGATCAAACAATCATTAAAAAAGGCAACATCGAGACAACAGGAATAAGTCTTGGTAGCGGTAGCATCTATGGTACCATAACAAATCTGGCAGATCCAAGCGATGATCAAGACGCAGCCACTAAAAATTATGTAGATGATAATGGTAGTAAATGGTCAGGTACATCTAAAATTTATTATAACGGCGGCGACGTAGGCATCGGGACAACATCGCCCATTACCAAATTAGATGTTAATGGAACTTTATGTCTTAGGAAAGGGAATAATCAGGACGTTTATCAGGACGCGCAAATTCGATTTGGCCATGCTGGGGATACTACTAGGGCACATTCTATTAGGACAAGACACCACTTTGGCACCACCTCCGAGAATGCCATTGACTTTTTTTGCTGGCGACCGTCCGATTCGTCGAATTCTTTAGGAACAAAGAATGTTATGACCTTAACGGCGCTCGGCTATGTTGGTATCGGAACAACGACTCCGCAACACGGTTTACATGTGTGGATGGGGGGGCATACGGGAAGTGGTGATGGGGGGGTGAAATTTGATAGTGGCAACAACTCCATATGGCAAACGTGGAACAGTAGTCCGAATGTAGCAGTTAGTATTAAAGCACATTACGGCATATGGTCGATGACCGCATATTATCGTTCTTCAGATAGTCGAATTAAAAAAGACATTGAAGACGTAAATGATAATGAAGCACTTGATTTTGTTAACAAAATACCCTGCCGTAAATACTTTTATAAAGATAAATACACTGAACATAAAAGAATAGGTTTTATAGCACAAGAGGTCCGAGAGCACTTAATAGAAGCGGTAACTCTTAAGAAAAGTATAATACCCGATGAAATGAGAGAAATTGAAAATCCACAATGGACGGAAGATGTCGATGGTAAATGGATTCTTAATATTGAAAATTTAGATTTTTCAAGTAATCATACTGGGAAATGTTCGTTTAGGGTTGTAAATGACGAAACAGATTACGAAGAAATTGAATTAACAGTTAATGATGATAAAAAAACATTCACTTTTGAAAAACATTATAACTTAGTTTTTCTGGTGGGTAAAGAAGTTAATGATTTCCACATTTTAGACAAAGATATAATATTCGCCTTACACCATGCGGCACTCCAAGAAGTAGATAGACAACTGCAGGCAGAAAAGGCCAAGACGGCAAGTTTGGAAACCACAGTTTCCAGTCAACAAACGACAATAAATGACTTGGTGGCGCGAATCACGGCACTAGAAAACGCTTAATAGTTCTGAAAGAGCGTTGCTGACGCAATATGACGGTGGCACGTATAAATAAGCGTAATAATTTTATGAATTAGCTAATAAATGGATAAAATGAATGAAACGCCGTTAAGCGAAGAGCAGATAAAGGGAAAGGAACGTACTCTTGCAGTTTTCGAAGAATTTCGGAAGTTTGTGTCGGACAGCGGCATCGAGAGGTTGCGCCAGGAAAACGCCGAATTACGAAAATGTTTGCACGAAATGCGGGAAGAGAAAAGACGGCAAGATAAAACGATAGAGACGTTATTGTCGGCTTTGTTTGTTGCGTCGCAAAAAATACCGTAGGGATGAGCCGTTGAGAATTGTAATAAAATGGAATAATATATATTATGATGACTTCGTCGATAAAAAGGCCGCAGTTAAAGAGTGTGTTAGGCGAAATAGGAGGGAGTGCCCCATATTTCGATAATACAATGGACCATTTGCACGTGTGGAAATTGTCGAATGTTATAGACAAAGAAAAGGTAAAATTCGAGCAGAACGCGAAATCCAAGACGATTGAAAATAAGATACCGATGAAAGCGGGCGTGGAATACTGTTCCGTATGCCACATTAAGCGTCCTCCGATATTTCGCATGAAAATGAATCAAGAAACTTCAGATTGGTGCGAACTATACAACAGGGAAACTGTGCGTATGGAAAATAAAATGTCGTACGAGACGTGCGCGAAGGTTCAATCGGAAGCGGAGAAACTAACAAAAAAGCAGCTTGACGAATTGATAACGTCTTACAGAGAAGACGTTCCACATATGTGGAAGAGTGGCAAATACGAAGAGGTGCAGTATTACCTAAAAAAAATGGTATCGCTAGGGTGTTGGGCGGCAGTTCAAGAAATGACGCGAGTAGAAAACCAGCTCGAAAAAAACGGGATGAAAGACCGCATAGTTGAGTGGTTTCGCGAAAAAGACCAAATGCACGAACTTTCGCGGGAGCTGAAAAATAAATGCAAAATGAGCAACGAGGCTTCTCCCGCGTATAATCCGAATGCGGATAGACCAAAGTGGGAAGTCGTGGGTAATTTATTTAACAGCGATGACGTTAGAGGAATAACGTATAATGTGGACCCGTATGTATATAAAGACGCCTTATATCACGAACAAATGATAGAAGCGCGTGCTCTTGTGAGAGAAGACGTCCATAGAGATGTTGGCAAGAGGATGAAAGTTACGGATGATGTGAAGAAGGTGTTAAGGAGGAAGCAGGTGATGCCGAAGTATATGAATAAGCCAAGTTTATTTATTCCGAAGACGGGTATAATAAAAGGTAGTGAAGAGTGGGAAGGGGGGATGATTTTGGTATTGAAAAAGGAGAAGGTGGAAAGAAAGCCGTCGGCGAGAGTCGTTCATGGCGGAGGTAAGTATAGAGTTGTAAGAGATTGTAGAGTAAAATTGTTGGAGAATGAAAAGCGTTTATTGAAAGTGGCGTAAAAAAATGTGTGGTATTTATAAATGGTGGTAATTGGACAAGAAATTAATAATCTTTCGGGACCTTTGAATAAAATGGCGAATAAATTGGATGATATAACGGAAATGGCGAAAAGAGCAGAGAAAACGGTGGATAGGATGTTTGATAGAGAAACGATGTATATATTGTCCTTTTTTCTATTTAGTCCGATATTGGGCATCTTTTTCCCAATATATACGGCTCTTCTTTTAGGATTTTTAGGGTTGCTTGTATTTTACATCGTAATCTTTTACAAAGATTTTTACACGATAGCTGGGCCAGGTTCGCCTTTTTTCGATAGTCTGCCCGAATGGTTGGCGTGGTACATAGTTCATCCCTTTATTTTATTGATAGGCAAACCTGACGTTTTTATCAAAAATGCACTTAGTTTAACGGTTACGTTTGTAAAGTTTGTAATAGACACAATATTTGAGTTTCCAGACATTTTCATGTAAATTACACATTCAAAAAGCTGGCAACCACAAAAACGAACGTTAAAACGCTTTCCTTAATAGCATATTCGCATCTTGATTCACCTCTAACATATGCTTCGCAAACGCGAAACAACATGGCAATCGAGCCTATTTCGCCCACGATAACGTTATTAGAATAATTATAACAAACGCAGCACACGAGAAAGGCAGAAACTCCAGAAATAGCAAGGGCGGGTTTTACTCCGTAAGCGACGGGTATAGTGGTTACGGTTCCGCTTTTTGCATCAGATTCAATATCTGTAATATCCATTAATATTTCTCGGCTAAAAATTCCGAAAAACGTAGCGGCGCAGAGCCCAGCGGTCGCACTTTCCACGCTAAATACTGCGTTACTGCTGCTTGTAATAAAGCCCAAATATGGCGCTAAAGCTGTAACAGATGCCACGGCTATATTTTTAATAAAGACGTGAGGTTTGAGATGCTTGCTGTAAATATAGGTGGTTATGATCGAAAACAAAAGAACACACCGAGATTCGTAAGTGTGAAACACGGTAAATGTAGATACCGCGGCCAAAAGATAGAGTTGCGAGAATAAAGTTTTAGCTTCCGCGAAAGAAACGGAACCGGTCACAATAGGGTTTTTATCTCCGTCATTTTTAAGTTCGGCGTCGTAATAATTGTTGACAACGACGGAAGCGGTTGTGACGGTTGCCACGACGGCGGCAGTTTCTAATAATGGGTATGAGTCGGCTATGGGTGTGTCTGTAGTTAATGCTCCTCCGAGAGAAAAGATCATGGAAGCGGGGATGTTGTGAGGTCGTGTGAGTTGAGTCCACGGTTCTAATTTGCGGGGTAATGAATTTAAATTAAGAGCGGTTGCGATGGAAAAGATGTGGAATAAAATCATTTGTTAAATTAAAGCAACAAATGAATTGTATAAATTATAATATTTTGGTATTTCGGAACAAGATACGAAAGAGGATTTCTTTCAATAAAGTTGTGTGTTATTCAAAGGTACCAAAATATTATTTAACGGATGAAATTAAAAACAGATGCTGGTGGAATTCTCAGGATTACGAAAATTTTGTGAATTACTGCAGTATAGTTTTAAAAAATAAAAAACCAAAAAGGGTTACTTTTGACAATAGGGTGACATATTCAAAAGTTCCAAATTACTTCCTTACACCGAAAATGAAAATAAGATGTTGGTGGAAAATTACGGATTACGACATTTTTTGCAATTACGCCATTCTAAACTATATCGCAAAAAATAAAATATCGCCTACAAATAAATATGACTAAAACTGATACATCCTCAATATTCGTGTGGAGTCTCGCCGTATTAGGCTTACATTATCTCGTAAGAGTTATAATACCTGAAATCGTAAACGAAACACGCCTACAAGAGAATTTTTCGAACGTTACTTTTTCAACGGAGTCTAAAACTCCTTACTTTTCAAAATTGTTAGAGAGACCTACAACGCAAGACGCCGTCTATTTGATAAATTTAGACAGACGGGCTGACCGCTTGGAGCATTTCAAAAAAGCGTACGAAAATTGTGACATAATAACAAAATTTAAGAGAATTGCCGCAGTGGACGGTAACGAAATAGAATTAGATAACCAACCATTAACAAATAAAGCGCGAGATGAAATAGATAGATATCTTGAAACAGGTTATAGAGAAAAACATTACCAATTAACAAAGGGAGCGATAGGTTGTTATTTGAGTCACATTAATGTTTGGGAGCAAATATTAAAAGATAACATAGATGTTGCCATTGTATTCGAAGATGATACTACGATACCAGCTGACATTCAGAAGCAAATAGACGATAAGATGCGTACTGCTCCACCTGATTGGGATGTGATGTTACTTGGTGTGATATGTCATACTTGCAAAGAGTTGGAAACGAGGAAGGGGTTCCACAAAGTTTCGAGATTTTGGTTAACGCATGCTTATATGATAAAGAAGAGCGCGATAGAGAAAATATTCAAGAGTGGTACAATATTTCCTATTTCTCAGCAGATAGATAGTTATTTAAGCGAGATGGCGAATCAAATTAATATATACGCAATGGAGCCTGGTTTATGCTCGCAAAACCAAAATTTTAAAACTGATATACAAGCTAGCGTAATACAAAAAGATGGTATTGATCCCTTAGAAAGACAGCCTATACGATAAAAAAATATGTAGCAATTATATAATATGAACGCCTTATTAAATATAGCACTGTTTTTACATAAGACGACTTCCATAATATTCCCAGTACCAACTTCTTATACGAAAGGTTGGCACCCTTTAAGCTTTGAACGTATGTTATCTGATGTACGCCCGCAAAAAATAGAATTCGTAGATGCAAATTACGTATTGTGGAAAGGTAAAAACGAATACCACATGAGACCAGACGTTTGCCCTCACCAAGGTGCATTATTAAGCGAAGGAACATTAGAAGATAATTGCATTAAATGCTCGTATCACGGGTTGAAAATAGGTCCCTACAAAGAAGCCTTTAACACAAAATCCAAAGAAGTACAAGGTAAATGTGTATTAAAGCAAGGAATACTGTGGTGGGCCTACAACAAAAACGAAGATAAGAGCACCATTCCGTTTTGCGAAAAACTGGAAAAAAGCGAGCACGAAAAAAAAATACCCATTACAAGATTCTCGATAGACATAGAAGCCAGCTTTAGCGACTGCTTCAAAAATAGCATGGACTTTCACCACGCAGCTTGGGTTCATAAAAACACGTTTGGTAATTACGCAGGAGAACCAGATCTTGTTGCAGAAAGATGGAACACTAAGGGAGAACTTGAAGGAAATTTTTTATACGGTTCTAACGACGTTTATGCAAAATACACTGGCGGAGAAACTGACAACTCCCACGTATACTGCGAACCATCAACTACATATAACATAGTAAACGGAAAAGAAGGTAAATTTATGATAATTCACGCCGCAATGAGAGCGATAACACAAGAAAAAACGAAGTGGTTCGTAACAGCTGCGAGCAACTTCGTGCCAAGTGGGCCTATTGGAAGAGCCATACTTGAAAAAATGGCTAAAAAAGTAGCGATAGAAGAAGACGGAAAGCAACTTGCAAAGATGGCGAGCGACGCGGAAAAGAAAAAGCACGCTTTTAAATTTACGCTCCCGTTGGATACGATCTACGCCGGTTGGAACAAAAAATACGAGACGGCGGAGGAGTTGGAACGAAAGTTGGACTCGGAAACAAATAAAGATGCAATGGCGTTAATTGCGGAAAAGCTGCGAGTATATAACCACAGCGTAAATTTCTATCCGCATTTGAAAAATACGGAATGGCTGACTTTTAATTCGCCTCATCTTTTCAAAGGTACGAAAGTGATAGATGTATTCGAAGAAGATACTGCGTCTGAAATTACAACTTTGAGGAACGGCACGGTATTTAAAGCTTCTGGATACATGAAAAAATTGTCAAGTGACATAGTATTGGTTGGAAATTTGACGGGGAAATTAAAGCCGACGAAAGACAGTCTCGAAATACCCGTGGCAAAAATGCCTTTTAAGGAGCATAAATTCAAGATATTGTATCTTAGCGACAAATATCTTCTGAGAAAGGGGTTATTAAGCGAAGAATGGGATATGATGGTAAGATGCGTAGATGGAAACTGTGGTGAAGACGAGTGTCCTACTGAAATGAGGCTAAAAACGGCGAGTGCGTTGGAATCCGAACTAAAAAATGCAACGAACGTTTTCGAAATAAATAAGATTGCAAATCAATTAATATCGTACAATGACACGAACTCAGATTTTGCGTCTAGAATTAAAAATACGAAATGGCTAAATATTAAACACAGATTTGGCAATGACGTATTGTTAGAAGGCTATACAGACCATTTAACGAAAGAAATCACCAAAAAGCCGAACGGTTCTTTGATAATGGCAGTTGGGACTTTTCGTCAGATGAACAATTCTGCTATTAGAATCGACATAGTTAATACGACGCGACAAGACCGCGTTTCTTCAGAAAAAATAGAAATATACAATCCATTCAAAAATGAAAGCTTCAATGCATTGTATTTAAGCGAACAGTTATTTGTACGTAAAGATAGTTCTCTAAATTGGAACGTACTTTCAAGAATCAACGAAGATGAATATTATCCGATAGATTTCAAAGGAAATATATAACCTTATTTAAACTTTAAGGAATATACAACGTATATTTAAGTGTCAATTCCTCATTCGGCTTTATATCTCTCAGCGTCCGTAATTCGAAATAGTCTCCTTTATCTTCTCTGATACAATTAGGGGTTTCACCGTCATGATTTATAAAACCTCCCAATGGTGTTCTTATAACATCGTGTTGGTAGTTATTATTTTTAACGTGAGATATTCCCAGTATTGTGTTTTTAGGGATTATATCTTTTGAAAATAACCCTAAACCATTTATAGATGACTCTTTTACAGTAAGTGTATCTGGAAGAGGTTTATAGTTCATTTATTTTCAAAAAAATAACTTTTTAATATTGTTTAATTAAAAGGATTATTCATATCTTGGTATATCTTATTTGCTATATCTCCTAACAAAGAAAATGCAGCAAAATAGTAGAGCGTATATCTAACCGATTTCCATTTTTCTTCTTTTTCGAATCCCACAAATGATGCGTACATTTCTACGGGATCTGGAAATTGATCTGTCTCTTCGTCGTGTTCGTCGTGTTCGTTGTTTTTTGCCAAAAGTTTTGGTGGTATGTAATTTTTGCACTCATTGTATCCATTGTTTTTAATAACGTTCTTTTTAAGAGGCACATTTAACCCCATCGCAACAAATAAAAATGCAGGAAATATTCTCATTATTATTAGTACAAAATAAAATATTTTACATTATTAAAGAATGACTAAAACAAATAATATACTTAAAAAAGCCATACAACGAACTTCCGAAAAACAACTAATACAGCAACTTAAACTCATCAGCGAAACTTATCCTCAACACAAAACGCGTTCAAAAGAACTCATCCTTCGAATTGAAAATGAATTTGGAACCGCCATTTTAAGAGGAGCTGCAGGAGCCGCAAGAGGGGCCGCAAGAGGAGCTGCAGGAGCCGCAAGAGGGGCCGCAAGAGGAGCTGCAGGAGCCGCAAGAGGGGCCGC